>ENA-OYWZ01000985-OYWZ01000985.1-human-gut-metagenome-genome-assembly--contig:-NODE-985-length-13841-cov-5.381184_pt1 | contig 13841 bp, 9 predicted proteins | sample MGYA00244841_ERZ653414 | MGnify/ENA primary metagenome ERZ653414 (study PRJEB26926, sample SAMN06164894) | human gut metagenome | biome: ENVO:00009003; feature: ENVO:2100002; material: ENVO:00002003... | reverse complement strand
CTAGGGTTCGTCGGCAGCGTCAGATGTGTATAAGAGACAGGATCGAGGCCATGCATTTCCCCGAGGCGGCGGCAAGGGTCTCCCCCACTTCCGTCACCGCAAAATGCGACCGGTCGGAACTGCCGATCCATGCCGGCTTCCGTTTGCTGCTCGCCTCGACGACCTTGTCCTTCTGGGCAAAAGCCGCCGTCGAGATGCAGAGTGCCGCCAAAAGCAGCGAAATAGGTAATAAACGCTTCATCGGGTCACTTCGTTAGGGATTTAACCTTTTGCGTATCGGAATCGTAGCGCAGCGACACCTTGCCGACAAAGGCGTCGAGCGCAACGGCATCCTTCTTCGCTTTGTAATGGCCGGCGATCAACATGGCGCAATCGGCATCCCCGACCTTGCCCTGGCAATGGGCGAAGAAAAAATCCTCGGCCGCAGCGCCCTGCCCGTCGGCGAGCATGGCACGCACGACGGCGATCCGCAGGTCTTTGCCCGCATATTCGTCGTCCCCGGCCGCGTCGGCGTAGCTGTCGCGCAACCTGACCCACTCGGGCTGCGCCGCATAGGCGGCCTGGGCCTTGCGGGCCGCATGGTTTCGCACGGCCAACGCCCCTGCACCCGCAGAGCAGCAAATCAGCACGACGGCTGCAATGACCGTCACCTTGCGGCGGTTTTGCGCATGCGCCGACGCCTGCCGTGCAAGGGCGTCATCCAGCCGCAGCTGCATGGCATCGAGCCGGGCCAGCACCTCGGCATCTCCGGCAAACCGCTCCCGCACGGAAGCGGCATCCTCGGCAAAGACCCGCGCGGCGGCCCTTACGACCACTTCGCCGGCACTCAACCGCAGTTTCCCCTGCATACGGGCAAGCAGCGACACGGCCAGCGGCACCAGCGCGACGGCGGCCAGCAGGTAGAAGATATTGGCGCCCGTAGCGACCCCGGCGAGCAGGCAAAATACCAGCGCCGCAGCGCACAGCGCAGGGAGCATCTTACGGGCCGTATCGCCCAGGGCGGGCAGCGGCACGGCATCCAGCCCGGCAAGCCCCTCTTCGAGGCTCGCGAGCATCAGCCGGGAATCCGCCCCCGCACCGGAGGCAATATCGTCGACGACGGCCTCGACGTAGTTGGCGCCGCAATCCGGGCATAGGTGCTGCGAATCCTCCATTCTATTTCCGCAGACAGGACAGGTTTTCATCGTATTTCCAGATTAGTCAGACAATCGTTCGGTCAGAGTCCGAAGAGCCATTCGCCCAGCGACTTGCCCTTCTTGGCAGAGGACTCGGCACGCTCGGCCTTGAGGCTCTGCGCCTCGACGGCAGCCTCCTGCTGCGTCCGCGCGCGCATTGCCTCGGCATCCATTTTCCGCAACTCCTGCTCCATCGCCGCGGCTTCGGCCGCCGCAGCCTGCGCATCGAGGCGGTTGAGGAACCGGATCACCTCACCGTAGTTCGGGCTCACGGGGTTGCACGCACGGCACAACTCCAGCGCCCCGTCGATATCGCCCTGGCGCACCAGAATATCGGCCTGAGCAACGGCACGGGTCACCTCGCCGGCGAGCAGTTTGTCGTAGACCTGCACCTTGAGCTCCTCGACCGCCTCGTATTCGTCGACACTCTCGGGAATCACGGCCAGCGCCGCCATCGCATCCTCGTACTCCTCACGGGCGACGAGTGAGTTGACCTTGGCGAGTATCTTCGGCATCTGGCGCGTATAATAGTCGGCGATGCCCTGCTGCACGTCACCGATCAGCTTGGCGAAACGCGCGTCGTTGACGTTCACCTTATTGATCAGCGACCGCATACAGGCTTCCATGCTTTTGCCATTGGCCTGGAGCGATATGGTCTGGCTGCCAAAAACCGTATCTTCGAAGAGATTTTTGACCGACAGGGTCAGGTCGGCACGCAGCACGTGCAGCGTGGTCATCCCCGTATCGACCGCCCCGTCGTCGGTGATCGTAAGCGTCGGCGTGACGACGAAAAGCCCCGCGGCATCGGCCATGCCGTTGCGGGTGATGATCTTGCTGATCTTGTTTTTGAGGGCCGCGGCGTTGTTGTCACCGAGCTGCGCGGCCGTCTCGTCGTCGATATAGGCCGAGAGGTCGATTACGGCCTGGGCCCGGAGCGACAGCGCGGCCAGCACGAACACCAGGGAGAACGATAGTTTACGAAGCAGATTCATGGTCTGTTGTTTAGTAGATGATTACGTCGATGGAATTACCCGTGATCGTACGCGACACGGAGAGGTTCAGCCCCTTGAGGTACTGGTAGAGCGCCAGCGCGAAATCATTGACGTCCGACTGCATACCGTCCTCCATGGAGTTGTCCACAAAAATATCGCTGAAGGCCAGCAGCGTGCTCGTGCGGCCCTGCGTATGGTACTTGCCGTTCTTGGCATGGCGCTTCACCCACGAAACGAGGATGTCCGACAACGGCATGATGTTGTTGATCTCGGTATCCATGTTGATGGCCGATCCGGGGTCGATCGTAAAGCGCACGGCCACGCTCTGCCCGGTCGAAATCTTGGTCGCCATGCGTGTGGATATCTGCTTCATGAAGTCGCCGACCATCGCCTGCGCCATCACGCCGCACAGCACGTCGGCCGTCGTGCGTTTGCGCCCCGAAATTTCGGATTTGGTGGCCAGCGTATTGCCCGTGGCGATCTCGATCGCCTGCAGGGTCAGCGACACGCGCACCCCGCCGTCGTTCACATCCTGGTTGATATCGACGCTCACCGAGACGTCGGCACCCGAGTTGATGAGGATCGCGTCGTCGAGCGACATGCCGTCGCCCATGCGCACCTGATAGGTATTGGCGTTATTGAGCGACGTGAGCAGGTCTTTGGTCTCCACGCCCTGCTTGATGAAACCTTCGTTGACCTTCGAAATGGCCATGCGCATATCCGAATTGTCGCGGATGGCCTCTTCGTAGGACTGGCCGCTCTTGCGGAAGGGCACGACCATCACCGTCGGCATGGCGATCATCTCCTGGGTTTCGGAGAGCGCTATATCGGCGGCATTGCGCCCGATGATACCGTTGTTGACCAGGTCGCGCTCGAGCGATTCGGTGTAGAGGTCGATCGTCGCAAAGACCTGGATGTCCTTGGCGGCGGTCTTGTTGGTCTTGTCGGCGATGGTGCAGCTGCGGATGTAGTTGGCATAACGGGTCGTCCCGAGCAACTGTCCGACATACTGGGCCGCCCCGGCCGAGGGTTTGCTGCCCAACAGGGGTTTGTTGTCGTTCAGGCCGTCTATACCGTTATATAAATAAGTGTAGATCACCGATTTCTTAGCCATCTCGATCGCCTCCTTCTTCGTACGGGCGATCCCCGAACATTCCAGCGTAGCGATCTTTCCGGTCGTGCGTTTCAGGATGGCATCGGTCGTATAATTCTGTGCGGAGGCGGGAAAAAGCGCCGACAAGAGAACAACGATGACTGACAATACGGACTTCCTAAACATCTGATAAATATTTTAAGTTTGAACGGATAAAATCCCCGGGGTACCGTCAGCGACACCCCGGAGATCGTTTCCAGAAGAATTATATGCGGTAAATTTATGCACCGACGAGCCCTTTGAAGAAACCGCCCGCCGCCGTCCCCTGCTTGTCGAGGATGACGACCAGCTTGTCGCCGTTGTTGAATTTCTCCTTGATGGCATCCTCGCCCGAAGCGACCTGGCATTTGGTAACGCCGTCCATCACCTCGACAGCCACGATGGTGCCGATCTCCGACTTGGTTACCTTCGGGCCGATCTTACGCTCCAGGAACACCTTGAAACGGGTCTTTTTGGCAACGCCCATCTCCGTACCGCCCGAGATATAAAGCTCCTTGACACGGCCTTTCTTGTCGGCCTCGCCCAGCTCGAGGATATAGGTCTCGAACTTGAAATGCTTGTCCACGAACCCGACCATGCCCTTGCGGAGGTCTTTCATCGCGTCGTTGAACGCGCCGTCCTTCGAATCGGCGTCGATACCCGAAACCGAAAGGTCTTCCGAACCGATCATGGCGCCGTCGGCAATGTTATATACCTTCAGCGAATAGGTCACCTCGGCCTTGTTGTACATCTTGCCGTCGATATCCGACTTGAACTGCGAGAACGAAACGTTGTTGGCCTGTCCGATGACGACCTTCCTGGCACCCAACGCCTTGTAGGCGGCTTCGCTTTCGCTCTTCCAGTTGGCATCGTTCACCACGTCCTCGACGTTGCGGTCGGCATAGAGTTTCGACAGCGTACCGTCGGTCAGTGCGTCGACGATGTGGAAACGGCCGCGGTCGGCAAAACCCGACAAGACGGCCGCCCGGATGTTGTCACAGGCTGCCTGGCTGACAGCGGAGGTGTGCGTAAAAGGATTGATGATGACAGTCTCCTTCGAAGGATCGTCCTGGGCAGAGGCGCCCAGCCAAACAAGCACGGCCACAGCGGCCAAAACGGTTTTGAAACAGTTTTTCATAAATATAGCTGAGATTAAAAGGGTTAGGAATCGCATGCTTTATGATGGGACATAGCTCCTGCAGTCCCCCGCACCTGGGAACTAAGCAATAAATGTAAAATTAAAAAAAAAGGAAAGCGTGGTGCTGTAGCTATATTTCAGAGTGGGAAGGTTCTTGCAAAACCTCGAGAATAAAATAAGCAACAGTCCCACGCCTATATCCGTAAACGGATAAGACGCGGAGAAATGCCGGCTTATTCTCTTCTCAGTATTAATTTGCAAGATTTACCACTCGAGAATAAACTTACACTTTCCGTGTTAGTCAGTATGTATCACAAATATAGTGAATATATTCGAAAAATACAACTTCGGCACCTCTTTTTCGGGACTGTCGCGACCCTAAATTACAATAAAAAATTCAAATTCGCTAACTTCAGACCCAAAATGTGCCATACGAAGACCCGGAAACGAGCCTTCTCCGATCGCCGGCAGAATAAAACGCACACGCCCGTGCCAAGGCTCCGGCAGCACGCCCTACATCGCCAGCGCCAACACCACGACCATCAGGGCAACGCACCACAGAGGCAGGTCGCAGCGCTCCCCGGACATCGCGGCATCCAGCGCACGGGAGCGCTCCAGATAAAGCAGGAAGAGGAACCACAAGGCACCATATACGACATTCCGGGCAATGCCCCGGATAAACATTTCGGTACCTCCGTACAGATGCGGATCGTATCCGGAAAAGAGCAGCATGAGCAGCGCAGCGAAATGCAACACCACACGCAGCCCGGCATACCAGCGCGCCAGCGACAACCCGTAGGGGCTCCGGCCGACCAAGCCCCACAGCACGCAGACGGGCAGCGCCACGCCGGCCGCAGGGATCAGGAACATCAAAGCCGTGCCACCGCCCAGCCGCCACGAGCCCGAAACGAACTGCATGAGCAGCCCGAACGCCCACTCCCCCATACGGGAAACGACATAAGCCCCGAACACCCACACCGGGCCGGGCAACTCAGCGATACGGGCTGAAAACTTGGATTCCATAGGGCACGAACTTTACGCTGGAAACAAAGGTATGAAAAAAAGGGAGACCCGCAGTCTCCCCTTTTCCTGTTTTTTAAATTTCCGGCCGTCAGACCAGTGTCTCCAATATCTGCACGGCATTGAGCGCCGCCCCTTTTTTGATCTGATCGCTGACGCACCAGAACGTCAGGCCATTCTCGCAGGTCAGGTCTTTGCGGATACGCCCCACGTATACCGGCTCCTTGCCGGCGATGAACAGCGGCATCGGGTAAACTTTGCCCGCCGGGTCGTCCATCAGCACCACGCCCTGTGCCCTGGAGAAAGCCTCGCGGGCTTCGGCAACCGACACGGGACGTTCCGTCTCGAGCCATATGCTCTCCGAGTGGGCACGCATCACCGGCACGCGCACGCACGTCGCCGACACGGCGATGTCCGAATGCATGATCTTGCGCGTCTCGTGAAACATCTTCATCTCCTCCTTCGTGTAGTCGTTATCGGTGAACACGTCGATATGGGGAATTACGTTGTAGGCCAGCTGGAATGCGAACTTGCTGACCGTAGGCTGCCTGCCGGCGCCCAGCTCGGCATACTGCGCGACCAGTTCGTCCATCGCCGCGGCTCCCGCCCCGCTGGCCGACTGGTAGGTCGAAACGTGTACGCGGCGGATGTGCGAGAGATCCTCGATCGCCTTCAGCGCCACGACCATCTGGATCGTCGTGCAGTTGGGGTTGGCGATAATGCGGCGCGGAGCGTCCTTCGCATCGCCGGGATTGACCTCGGGCACCACCAGGGGCACGTCGGCATCCATGCGGAAGGCGCTCGAATTGTCGATCATAATGGCTCCGTGCCGGGTGATCGTCTCCGCAAACTCGCGCGATGTCCCGGCACCGGCCGACGTCAGGGCGAAATCCACCCCCTTGAAATCGTCGTTGTGCTGCAACAGCTTGACGGTAATATCTTCTCCGCGGAATTTGTACGTCCGTCCCGCACTGCGTTCCGAACCGAACAGCAACAGGGAGTCGATCCCCAGGTCGCGTTCCTCCAAAATTTTCAAAAATTCCTGGCCCACAGCCCCGCTGGCGCCCACAATCGCAATTTTCATGTTGATATCGTTAAAAAATGACCATCGTTCCCGCTCGGACGAACCGTACACGGAAACTCCGGAGGCAAATATAGCGATTTCGGGCCGAATAACAAAAAAGCGCGGCCCCGCTCCGCCGCGAAACGCGCGGCCGGCAGGATGAACAGCCACCTCAGGTTGTCTCGGCTTCCACTCCCGCCTCTGTGCCCGGCCCTGCATCCGTTTCCATCGCCTCACTGACTTTCTGTTCGCGGTACACCTTCGGCGTACATCCGAAACGGAGCACGAACCCCCGGAAGAAAGTACTGCGATTCGAGAAACCCGATTTGTAAATGATCTCGTCGATCGACAGCCGGGTGGTCACCAGCAGCTGTTCGGCCAGACCGAGCCGGTATTCCCGGATGATGCAGGCCGGGGTTCGATCGGTCACGCCCCCCAGCCTGCGATAGAAGTTGGGCAGGCTCATCCCCATCCGGTCTGCGATGAACTGTGTGGAAAGCGACGTGTCGAGGATATTGCCGTGGATGATCTCGAGCATCCTGTCCAGGAAAACCTTGTCTTCCTTGTGGAGCAGGTGCCCCTGCGCCAGGTCGAACGCGCTGTATGCCGAACGGCCGTAATCCTTCAGCGATTCATAACGGCGCAGCAACTGCCCCACGACGTTTCTCAGGTGCGCGATGTCGAAGGGGAAGGCCAGGCAGATGTCCACCTCCGACTCCAGTCCCTCGATCTTCATCCCGGAACGCGAGGCCGACGTCAGCAGGATGACCGGCACCTGTGCCATGTGCCTGCTCCTGCGGATATGCCGGATCACACCGGTCATGGCCGGATCGAGCGTCACCGCACTGCAAATGACGACCTGTGGCCGCAACGCTGCCAGTTGCTCCGCAGCCTGCCCGAGCTCTCCCATGACCTTAAGGTCATAGGCGCCGGCGAAGAGTTGCGCGAGGAACGAAGCCATGTCGGGGTCTTCGCACACCACGAGCATCGTCGGCAACGCATCGCGGGAGGTTACGGCGGAAACAGCCGGGGCGCCGGGCATCCCGAACTGCCGGTCGGAAGCCATGTCCACCTGCAGGACTGGCTGCGTTACCCGGGCGATCTCCAGTTCGGGAAACGACAACGTGACAGTCGTAACGTCGCCTTCCGATGCGATCCGGAACTCCCCGCCCAGCTTCGCTGCCAGGTTGTGGCAGATCGCCAGCTCCATATCCCCTTTCTGCGAAAGGCCGCCCTTACCGCGGCTTTCCAGATAGTCCAGCAGCCGGTAACGGTCGGAGAGGAACTCGATCTGCCCCAGATCTACGCCCTCCCCACGATTGGAAACCACAACCCGCAGCCTATCCTGTACAACGGATACACCGAAGAAAACCTCCCCGCCCGTCTCCGAGCGCCGGAAGGCATTGGACAGCACGATATTCAGCACCATGCTCAACGTACCGCGCGCCGAGGGGAAGAGCATACCTTCCCCCACCTCGGTACGGTAGCCTACCTTGTGTGTTTCGGCATACTCGGCAAAAGTCTGCACCAGTCCGTTGCACATCCGGGTGACATCGAGCAGCTCGACGTCGTCGGGACGATCCGCCGCCCCGGCCGCCCTGAGCTCATTAAGCAAACAGGTCAGATCTTTCAATTTCAGGGCATTGCGATGAATGAATCCCACCTGCCGGAGCACGAAGCCGTCGGAGGCCCCGCACTCCAGGATCTGCTGGCAGGAACCGTTGATAAGCGTCAGCGGCACCGAAAGTTCGTTGGTCAGGCTGGCAAACGAACGGATACGCGACTCGTAGAGCAGCTCTTTGGAGTGCTGGTCGTAAAGCGCCTGCCGCCTGTGCATGCGTTCACGGCGGCGGCGCTCCAGATAGCGCCCCGTGAACGCAACAAACACACACGCGGCCGTACCATACACCACCCATGCCCAAGCGGAAGCATAGGGCGGCGGCAACACCCGGATCGCCAGCCGGCCTACGGGACTCAGCTCCCCGGTCATATTGTTCCGGTAGCGGACGTTGAGCGAATAATTGCCGGGCGGAAGGTTGGCGAAAAGCAGCCGGTTGTTATGGCGGTTGTCATTCCACTGGCTGTCGAACCCCTCGAGGTTATACAGGTACGAATAGTTGCCGCCGTTGATATAGTCCAGCGCCACGATCGAAAGACCGAAAGCCCCTTGCCGGTGGGTAAGCACCAGTTTGCCCTTGCGCATCAGCTTCGAAATGCTGTGATCCGTGCCGTCGATGGTCACATCCCGAAACCGCACCGGGGGCATATACCCCCGGTGCAGCGACTCGCCGCCCGAGACCACGACCAAACCGTTGATGCCGCCGAACAGCAGCTTCCCGGCACGGCGGTCGTAAAAATAAGCACCGTCGCTGAACTCCACGACCTCCAGCCCGTACGAAGCGCCATAGGCCACCGAACGGTGCGCAGCCGGATTATAGCGGACAATCCCGGCATTCGTGGCGGCCCAGACATTGTCGAGCGAATCGGCCAGCAGTCCGTGAATCACCCCGGCCTGCAACTGGTCGTGGGCGAACTCGACGGCAACCGCCCCTTCCCCGGGGCGGTAACACCCCATGCCGCACCCCGTTCCGAACCAGAGCGTCCCGTCGGAACAGCGCACGGCGACCGTCACGTCGTTCGCGGCCAACCCACGGCGTCCGTCCAGCGGGATCCCCTCGCCCCGGCGTGCGTATTTATGGTATCGCACCGCCCCGATGCCGTGGTTGCAGAACCACAACGTCGAATCGGACTCCTCGCAGAACGAGAAAAAGAAATTCCGGCTCCGCTCCCGGCTCCCCAGATCCACGGACTCGGCCAGCCGGGCAACGGGGGCGCCTGCGTGGCCTGCAAGCTCGATGCGGTATACTCCGCTACCGATCGTTGCCGCCCACAGCACCCCGGCAGCATCTTCGTGCAAGCCGTGTACATTCGCCAACTGCTCACAGCCCGCCAGGGCATGGATGCGTCCGTCGCCATAGGAATAATAGCACACCCCGCCGTCGCCCCCGATCCACAGCACACCGCGCCGGCTCGCGGCAAAGGCATAGACTGAATTCTTACGCAGGGCGGTATTCTCGGCTATAAAATTCCGGGTATTTTCCCGTCCGAACGCCCGCTGTGCATGGAAATCGCGGATGCACAGGATCCCGTCGTTCTTCGTCCCGACCCACAGGTTGCCGCGCTCGTCGACGAACAGCGCCTTGATCGGTTTGGTAAGCTTGTAAGGCAGCATGTCATAGGTTATGGAGCGTACCGCGATATCCCCGGCCGACTGGCGGAGCAGGCCGCTGCCGTCCGTCCCGATCCATACGATATCCTGGTTCCAATCCTTGAGCAGCGAGAAAACGCCGCAAGCGACATCTATCTCCCGCAGCGTATAGCCCCCGGATTCCGACCCGGAAGCATGGAGGCGCAACACCCCGCCCATTTCGAACGCCAATACATAGTCGTCCCCGTCGCGGATAACGGCCGCAAGCTCCCCGCGCCGTTCCAGTTCCTGCGCGAGCCCGCAGATGGCCGACGTCAACTGCCGCTCGGTATCGAAACGGCAGAGGCGGCCCGCACCGTCGACGAAATAGACCGTGCGGTCACCGTCATAGCGGACGAACGAAATACCGTTGCGCACCGGAATGTGTTTCCACGCCCCCAGCACCGCACGCCCCTCGGCGTCATAAACTACCGGAGCGCAGTCCATGCCGTCGCGCCGCACGAACCAGAGCACCCCGTCCGGGTCGAGGCAAATGCGCAATACATCGTCGGCATCGACTCCGCAGAGCGGTTCGAAACGCGACTCGGAGGCGACATACCCGTACAAACGCCCTTTATACAGGAAGAACGCCTCGTCACGGCTCCGTGCCGTATATTGGTAAACACGCGGGAAGTCGGCATGCAGTTCGGCGGTTCGGGCCCGTGCATCGACCCGGTCGACCCCATAGTTGGTGCGCACCCACAGGTAGCCGTCGTCCGTAGCGACGATCTCCTGCACCAGGTTACCGGAAAGCCGGAAGTTCCGGGCATAATGCCCGTCCCAAAGGTTCAGTCCGTCACAACTCCCGGCCCAGACATATCCGTCCGCATCCTGCGCAAGCGAGAGGATGGAACAATTCGAAAACCCCTCGCGGTGCGAGATACGGCAAATATTCTGGGACAACGCCGGTACCGCGACGCACACGGCGACCAGCAACAGATACCTCAGGTGCATAAGACGGTTAGATAAAAACATACTCCGTTTCCATGTAAAAATAGGGAAAAGAAAGCAAATCGGCAATAAATCAGGGCATAACAACCGCATTTCCGATATATAATCATACTATTTTCAGATGAATTCATACTCCACAAAGGATACAAAAACATAATTTTGTATAACCGGATATACTAAAAATTTACCGGCAGGACAGAACACCCATCAAAAATCTGGAAGCCATGAAAAATTTCTACTCGTTGCCGCTCCGCACGGGAGATTCGCGGAAAGTGATTAAGTGCCAGATTTGTCCGGCGGCACAGGCCGCCTTCCGTATTTTCGCCGGAAACAACCTTGTATATAAGGGACCTTTAATATAAAGGCAATAAAAGGGGAACACTCTCCGCCACGCCGAATCCTCCGGTATTCAACGGCCACAGTCGAACTGCCGACCATCCTGCTTCGCAAACACCCGGACGGTTCATTGCCCCGGATTCGGCACCCTCCATCAACTCTACGAATGTCTGCTTACGGAAACCTGCCCACACGGGCGATCCCGTAATTTGCGGCTCCCGGAAAATCCGTTTGCCACGGCAAACCGCCGCCAGCAACCTTTCCGGCACGCTACAATCCCCGCGAACCGTACACGGAACTCGCTCCCGTCTCCGTACAGGGAATGTTTGCTCGTTTTCAAACCCGGCCTGCAAAGGCCCCCATACTTAATCCTTTAATTAATAATTATTGCCTATGAGACGAAAGATTCTCCTATCGCTGATGGCAGTCTTCTTCATGGCGGCAGCGTCGGCCCAGACCAGAACGGTCAGGGGTAGCGTTGTCGACGAGAACGACACCCCGGTAATCGGGGCGACCGTGATCGTGAAAGACAGCCCGACACTCGGCACTTCGACCGATGTCAATGGTGAGTTTGTACTCAAAGACCTTCCCGCCGGAGGGGGGGGGAATTACAGGTTTCCTATGTGGGTTATAAGACCCGGACAATAGCCATCACCCCCAATGTCCGTATAAAGCTCGAACCCGATGCCCAGGCCGTGGAAGCAGTCGTGGTCACGGGTATGACCAAGACGGACAAGCGCCTCTTCACCGGGGCATCCGACCAGCTCGTCGCCGATGACGTGAAACTTTCCGGCATGGCCGACATCAGCCGCGGCCTCGAAGGCCGTTCGGCCGGCGTCTCCGTCCAGAATGTTTCCGGTACATTCGGTACCGCACCCAAGATCCGCGTCCGCGGTGCCACGTCGATCTTCGGAAGCTCGAAACCGCTGTGGGTCGTCGACGGCATCATTATGGAAGACGTGGTGGACATCGACGCCGATGCGCTCTCGTCGGGCGACGCCACGACACTGATCTCTTCGGCCATCGCAGGCCTGAATGCCGAGGATATCGAAAGTTTCAACATCCTCAAAGACGGTTCCGCCACCTCGATCTACGGCGCACGCGCCATGGCGGGCGTCATCGTCATCACCACCAAGAAAGGCCGTGCAGGCGTCAGCCGCATCAACTACACCGGTGAGTTCACCTACCGCATGATCCCCTCGTACAACGAATTCAACATCATGAATTCGCAGGATCAGATGGCCGTTTACGAAGAGATGCGCAAAAAGGGCTGGCTGAACCTCGCCGAAACGGCCAACCGTTCCGAGAGCGGCGTTTACGGCAGGATGTACAACCTGATCTCCGCCTCCCTGATGGAGAATACGCCCGAAGCGATCACAGGCTATCTGCGTTCGGCCGAATACCGCAATACGGACTGGTTCCAGGCGCTGTTCAACAACAACATCATGCACAGCCACTCGGTGAGCCTCACTTCCGGAACCGAGAAATCGTCCTACTACGCTTCGCTGAGCGCCCTGTACGACCCGGGATGGACGAAGACCAGCAAGGTTTCGCGCTACACGGCCAACCTCAACGCGACCTATAACATTCTGGACAACCTCACCCTCAACCTGATCTCGAATGCGTCCTACCGTAAACAGAAAGCGCCGGGAACGCTTTCCAGCACTACGGACGCCGTAACGGGCACCGTGAAGCGCGACTTCGACATCAACCCCTATTCGTACGCCATGAACACCTCGCGTACGCTGGACAAAGACGCCTATTACACGCGCAACTACGCCCCCTTCAACATCCTCCACGAACTGGATGCCAACTACATGGATCTGGACGTGGTGGACACGAAATTCCAGGCCGAACTGAAGTGGGAGCCCGTCAAGGGACTCGAGCTGGCTGCGCTGGCCGCCGTGAAATACAACGCGACGGTGCAGGAACACCACATCACCGACGAATCGAACCAGGCGACGGCCTACCGCACCGACTCCCCGACGACCGTGCGCAACAACAACCCGTTCCTCTATAAGGATCCCGACAACCCCTATGCCGTAAAAGAGGTCGTATTGCCGGTGGGCGGCATCTACGAACGTGACGACCGCAAGATGTACTCGTACGACTTCCGTCTTACGGCGACTTACAACACGACGATCAAGAACGCCCACATCATCAACCTGTTCGCGGGTATGGAGGTCAACTCGGCCGACCGCCACAACACCTGGTTCCGCGGCTGGGGCCTGCAATACGACATGGGCATGACGCCGTTCTACGACTACCGGATCTTCAAGAAGGGACAGGAAGAAGGGTCTAAATACTACACGCTGGGCGACACCTACTACCGCAACAACGCCTACTACTTCAACGGCACCTATTCCTACAAAGGGCGCTATACCGTGAACGGCACGTTCCGCTACGAAGGCACCAACAAGCTCGGCAAGTCGCGCAAGTCGCGCTGGCTGCCCACCTGGAATATTTCAGGCGCATGGAACCTGCATGAAGAGTCCTGGTTCCAGAAGGCACAGCCCGCGCTGTCGCACCTGTCGCTGAAGGCGTCCTATTCGCTCACTGCCGACCGCGGCCCGTCGACGGTGACCAACTCGCGCGTGGTGATCAACGCCTACACCCCCTGGAGGCCGTCGGCCGGCGACGGCGAATCGGGATTGAAGATCGAAGACCTCGAGAACTCGTCGCTCACCTACGAGAAGAAACACGAGCTCAACATCGGGGCCGACATGGGCTTTGCCAACAACCGCATCAACCTGGTAGTCGACTGGTACAAACGTAACAACTTCGACC
>ENA-OYWZ01000957-OYWZ01000957.1-human-gut-metagenome-genome-assembly--contig:-NODE-957-length-14139-cov-17.785288_pt1 | contig 14139 bp, 7 predicted proteins | sample MGYA00244841_ERZ653414 | MGnify/ENA primary metagenome ERZ653414 (study PRJEB26926, sample SAMN06164894) | human gut metagenome | biome: ENVO:00009003; feature: ENVO:2100002; material: ENVO:00002003... | reverse complement strand
TCAGATGTGTATAAGAGACAGGATTACTACATGCTACGCATTCCCGTAATCTGACTATACCTCGAAATCCGCTAATTTCCTGCATCTCCGCAGCAAATTGCTACTGACAGCCAAAATGCCCCTGCACCGGCACATGCACGCAATTACCTGCATTTGATGTGCCGGATACAAGGGCATTCATAATTATCGTAACTATACTTAGATACTAAACCAGAGATTTAGAGATATCGTACATGTACTCGTCTACACTCTTCTTCATAGCAAGTGCCTCGTCGATATCGAAATCTACGAAATTGCCATCCTTGTGGGCAATAACTCTGTTTGACTTGCCCTCGCAGAGTAAATCAACTGCCATAGCGCCCATGATTGTAGCATATACACGGTCCTTGCATGAAGGGCTTCCACCTCTTTGCATATGTCCAAGGATAGTTGCTCGAGTCTCGATGCCTGTTGCAGCCTCGATTTCCTTAGCCATCTCCTGTGAATGTCCTACGCCCTCAGCATTGATGATGATGTAATGCTGCTTACCGAGCTCTCTTGCGTGAGCTACTCTCTCGATGAGTGCCTCAAGGTTGTTGTCATACTTCTCAGGAAGTAATATTTCCTCAGCGCCGTTTGCAAGACCACACCATAATGCAATGTATCCTGCTCCACGTCCCATAACCTCAATGATTGAGCATCTCTCGTGTGATGTAGATGTATCACGTACCTTGTCAATAGCCTCCATAGCTGTGTTGCAGGCTGTATCAAAACCGATTGTGTAATCAGTACATGCGATATCAAGGTCGATTGTGCCTGGAAGACCGATTGTATTGATGCCAAGTGCAGCAAGCTTCTGCGCACCCTGGAAAGATCCGTCACCACCGATAACTACGATAGCATCGATACCATGCTTCTTACAGATTTCAGCACCCTTCTGCTGTCCCTCTGCTGTAACGAACTCCTTACATCTGGCTGTCTGTAAGATTGTACCACCGCGTGAGATTGTGTCTGAAACGCTCTTTGAATCCATATCCACGATTTCTTCATTTAACAGACCTGCGTATCCTCTCTTGATTCCTTTAACTTTCTTGCCCTTTGAGAGAGCCTGACGAACAACGGCACGAATCGCTGCGTTCATTCCCGGTGCGTCACCACCACTTGTAAGTACACCTATTGTGTTAATCTCTTTTGCCATTGGTATAACCTCCATATGTTAAAAAATTATCATTTATTCTAATCCCAATCTATTGTACTTGTTTTAGCGCATTTTTTCAATATTCTTTTCAACAATTTTCGCATTTTCTTTGTCTAAAAATTCCAAAAGCTGCTCCATGAGCTCATTATTTGCATTTACGGAATAATTTCTGCCAAGTTTTTTCATCTGCTTTGTATCTGCGATGTAAATTATGACCTCATCTCCTCCGTCAGATTCACGGATTGTCTCAAGAAGCCTGCTCTCATTTTTCTTATAGTCCTCCATCGTATCAAACCTGAGCCATAGCTGCTTCGGAAGCTCATCAAACGGTATGATTTTCTCGCAGATTATCTTGCCGTTCTGCTCATCCTCGACTGTCGCATGTCCGATAACAAATATTTTAGCATCGTCCTGTAAATATCTCTGGTAGCGCTCGTAATCTCTCGGAAAAATAATTACCTCAACAGTTCCTGTCAGGTCCTCTATCGTGATAAAAGCCATGGCCTGATTATACTTGGTAAACTTAATCGTCTTTGTAGCTATCATGCCTCCGATTACCACGTGCGCATTGTCCTTTATCTTTACGGCACCGCTCTCCTCTTCAAGCACAAAATCTATCGCATTTGCTGTGATGTTTTTCTTTAGGGCAGCTGCATATTTTTCCAGAGGGTGTCCGCTTAAATAGATGCCAAGCACCTCTTTTTCATAGGCCAGGGCTTCCTCAGCGTCATATTCACCAACATTTGGATACTTAAGCTCAAATGACTGCCTATCCTCATCTGAGACCAGGTCAAACAAACTCATCTGCCCTGCCATTGTTGACTTTTTGTCATGCTGCACCCTGTCCACAATCGATGCATACACCATTGCCATCTGCTTTCTCGTGCCGTCGAGTGAATCGCACGCTCCCGCCTTTATCAGATTCTCAATCGCACGCTTGTTGATAAGCTCCTTCTGGCAGGTTCTCTCAATAAAATCTGAGAGTGTGCGGTATCTGCCACCACTTTCCCGCTCCTCGATTATCTGGTCTATTACCGGCCTGCCTAAAGATTTGATGGCGTACATGCCATATCTGACATGGTCACCCTCTGCGGTAAACTCGCCCTGTCCACAGTTGATATCCGGCGGAAGCACCTTAATACCCATATCACGACAGCTGTAAAGATACTGCGCCGCCTTGGCTGAATTGTCTATAACAGAAGTCATGAGCGCCGCCATAAATTCGACCGGATAGTAATTTTTGAGCCATGCAGTCTGAACACTGATTTTCGCATACGCGGCTGCATGTGATTTGTTGAACGCATACTTAGCAAAATCAACCATCGAATCGTATATGCTGTTGGCAGCCTTTTCATCTATGCCGTTTGCCACACAGCCCTTTATACCGCGCTCCTTATCTCCGTACACAAAGCTCTGGCGCTCTGCGTCAATGACATACTGCTTCTTCTTGCTCATGGCACGGCGGATGTTGTCCGCCTGACCCATTGTATAGCCTGCGAGCTTCTGCACTATCTGCATAACCTGTTCCTGGTATACTATACAGCCGTAGGTCGGCTCTAAAATACTCTCAAGCTCAGGTGTCACATAGCTTATCTCCTTTGGATTGTTCTTGCCCTTTATATAGTTGGGAATGAAATCCATAGGACCCGGACGGTAGAGCGAAATACCGGCCACGATGTCCTCAAAGCTCTGTGGACTGAGTTCCTTCATGAAGCTTTGCATACCGGCAGACTCCAGCTGGAATACCCCTTCCGTCTTTCCTGTTCCGATAAAGTCAAGTGTGCCCTTATCGTTGAAATCAATATGGTCGATATCCACATCAATGCCCCTTGATGCCTTGATATTCTTCACAGAATCCTTTAGCACCGTGAGTGTACGAAGCCCCAGAAAATCCATCTTTAAAAGGCCAAGCTCCTCGAGCTGTACCATGTTGTACTCTGCGGTAGGGCTTCCGTCGTTTGCCCTTCCAAGAGGCACATAATCACTCGCCACACCCGGATAGATTACCACACCTGCTGCATGCACGGACGTGTGGTTTGGCAGTCCCTCAAGCCTTTTTGCCATATCTATCATTTCATGCACTCTCGCATCACTGTCGTAAATGCCCTTAAACTCCGGGTTCATCTGAAGAGCCTTGTCAATCGTGATATTAAGCTCCTGAGGCACCATCTTTGCAAGCCTGTCAGTCTCTGCATATGGGAAATCCAGCGCCTTTCCGACTGATTTTATGACACCTCTTGCCGCCATCGTACCAAAGGTGACTATCTGTGTTACAGAATCGTGTCCGTACTTCTGCTGAACATACTCTATGGCGCGATATCTCTCCGCATACTCGAAATCCACATCGATATCAGGCATGGAAACTCGCTCTGGGTTAAGAAATCTTTCAAAAAGCAGATTGTATTTAACCGGATCAATATCTGTGATTCCGGTACAATAGCACACCCTGCTTCCCGCCGCTGAGCCTCGTCCCGGGCCTACCCAGCAGTCGTGCGTGCGGCACCAGTTGATATAATCCCACACGATAAGGATATACTCTATAAAGCCCATGGTCTTTATGATACCAAGCTCATAGTCCATATCTGCATGTATCTTTTTAAGCTCATCAGCACTGTACTCACCACAGCCTATGTATTTCTCCCTAAAGCCCTTCTCGCAAAGCTCTGTAAGGAATGCTTCGGCACTATCATAGCCCTCTGGCACCTCATACTTTGGAATCTTGTAATTGCCAAACTCAAGCGTCACATTGCATCTGTCGGCAATTTTCTGCGTATTCTCAATAGCCTCTGTGGCATATGGGAAAAGCGCTCTCATCTGCTCTTCGCTCTTTACGAAAAACTGTCCGCCATCATAGCGCATCCTGTCCTCGTCAGACACCTTTTTCCCGGTCTGGATGCACAAAAGCACATCATGTGCCTCCGCATCGGACTCGTAGGTGTAGTGCACATCATTAGTACACACTAACCCTATTTCAAGCTCCTTGCTCATCCTAAGAAGCTGCTGATTCACAAGCTTCTGGTCATCAATGCCATGGTCCTGCAGCTCAAGGAAGAAGTTGTCTTTTCCAAAGCAGTCCTGATACTTCCTTGCAATCTCCTTCGCCTCGTCATAAAAGCCTCTGACGATGTATCTGGGGATTTCTCCTGCCAGACAGGCAGACAGGCATATAAGCCCCTCGTGATATTTCTCAAGCGTCTCAAAATCCACTCTCGGCCTGTAATAATAGCCCTCTGTGAACCCTATTGACACTATCTTCATGAGATTGGCATAGCCTGTATTATTTTCAGCAAGCAGAATCAGATGATAATACCTGTCATCACCGTGGCTTGTCTCCCTGTCAAAGCGCGAATTTGGTGCCACATATACCTCGCAGCCTATGACCGGATTGATATCATTTGCCTTTGCCGTCTTGTAAAACTCCACCACACCGTACATATTGCCATGGTCTGTGATTGCGGCAGAGTTCATGCCAAGCTCCTTGACGCGCTTTACATATTCTTTTATCTTGTTTGACCCATCGAGCAGACTGTACTCGGTATGGGTGTGAAGATGACAAAATGACATTTGGATTCCTCTTTCTTTATTTTTGTATCGCCGCCCGCCCTTCATGGGGTGTGCGGCTATCTCCTTAAAATAAAAGGAGATAAGTTTATCAGCTTCCCAACTCTATGTGTATAAACACTGCAAGCGAATTAGGCTCCTGCATATATGTGATAGTGCCGCCTCTTGCTGTCGGAATCAGATATTTGTAGTCACCCTTATCGAAAAGACTGTGACATGCAGTATCATAGGTTTCTCTGTCCGAAAACTTGAACGTGATATAGTTAGATGACGTTGTCATGCCCTGTAAGACTTTAAGGTCGTAGGATGTAAAATACAACCCATTCCTGTAATAATAGTCATCCTCCACAGTCGCTTCCTGCGGCAGCATATCCTCATTGTCCAATGTACGTGTAAGCTTTACCACATCAAGCGGCACTCCGAACCAGCTGTATGATATGCCCTTTCCCAGATAATCACCATCACCGTAGGTACAGTCCACTGCACACCACGCACCGTCCAGATATACCATATTCCAGGCGTGGTTTGCATCAGATGTGGTGCCTGTCACAATAAGTGAGCTGATACCGGCCCGGTCACACAGATACTTAAACATCATCGCATAGCCCTGACAGACCGTCCTACCAAGCACTGCTGAGTACATATCCTGGTTGTGAGGAGAATTTTCCTCATACTCGGCATGCTCTATCACATATTCATAGAAATGCACAGCCTTGTCATAATCCGATGCACCTTCATCGATACCTGCCATACAGGCTGACACATAGCCTGAAATCGTACTTATTGCGTTGTCGATATCAGACTCAGACATATTGTATACAGGCGAAAAAATGATGCTGTTTCTCACAGTATACTGACTCTTTTCTATGTAGAAAAACTGTGGATTGTCCAGCAGCACGAACTGCTGTATACGGCTAACGTTGTCAGTGTCTGTAGTATTTAACGAAATTCCATCCATGCGCTTTTGCATCATCGCATAAATCTGCCTGTAAATAAGCTTGTCATCATCTGACAGCTTCTCGTAGTAGTAGTGATATTCCCCTGTAAATACTGACTCATCGTACTCTGTCTGTTCGCCGTTTAAATAGTCCGTTGTGGTCTGCATCTGCCCCTTTACCGCCCTGTGTATAGCTGTAGGAAAATCAGCTATAGCACCTGTAACCCCTCCTGCCTTTAAGCATTTTGCAGCGAACATAAAGCAACAGGCAGCAAACACAAGTGCCGGTATGATTTTTAAAAGCTTTTTCATCTATTCCCCCATTTTAATCGTTGTCTGTCACTCCGTTAGGTGTGAACAGCAGCAGCCATAGCAAGCCTGCATATCAGATACAGTACAAAAAGATGCACCGGGTAAAAGGCGTAAAAGAGATATTTTAGTGAAATGCCTCTTTTTCCATTGTAATAGCGAAGCGGTATAAGCATAAAAAGTGCAAAAAACTCTATGGTACCTGAGAAAAGTCCAAGCAGTATGACTGCCACGGCAAATGCAACATCTCGGTTTGAAGAAAGCAGGTACATCATGACAATGCACCCTACACCCGCCGCACCATAATCACAGCAAAGCACAAACTCTGCAATAATCATCATAACAAGCACCACTGATACCATTACTATACACCTGATCAGTGTGACAAAAAACCACTTGACTGCAGAGGATGCCTTTTCTATTTTATCGACCGACTTAAGCCAATCAAGCACTGTGATGGCAAGCAGGCCTAAAAGCAGTGTAAAAAACACATTGTTGCTCTTAAATTCCAGCACTGTATTGTTTATTGCAAGGTCAAACGGTATCTCAGAGATAAGCGCGAATATAAACATCCTCGCAGCATATTTTTCCCTGCTATGTGTATATTTGAACCCCTCCACAAGCAGGAAGCAGAAAACAGGAAAGGCCATGCGCCCTATAGAACGCATGACCCAGTAGATATCAATAAGCGTTTGTCCACCTATCCCGTTATTTATCATCTGAAGAATAACCGTTGCCGCAGTATGGTCTATGAGCATGGTAAAAACGGCTATAAGCTTAAGCGTGCTTCCACTGATACCAGACTTTGCGATAACTTTTTCCAAAATCCTATACTCCTGCCATATTTACGGTAATCCTGTCAAGATGCCAGATATCGTCCACATATTCCTGGATTGTTCTGTCTGAAGAGAACTTTCCTACATGTGCGATATTGAGCAGTGCACTCTTTCTCCATGCGCTCTTGTTCTTGTAATAATCATTAATCTTCTGCTGTGCATTTGCATATGAACGGAAGTCTGCGAGGATAAAGTAGCGGTCAGCCACCTGTCCCTGCTGTGGATTGAGCAGTGAGTTGTAAAGCTCCCTGAAAAGCTCATGGTCATTTGGTGAATATGTGCCGTCTACGAGCTGGTTTACTACCTTTCTTAGCTCGGCATCGTTATTATATACATCAATAGGATTGTAGTCATGTCTGTTCTCGTGTGAGATGACCTCATCAGAGCTCATTCCAAAGATAAACATGTTGTCAGCCCCTACCTCATCGAACATCTCGACATTGGCACCATCCATAGTTCCGATAGTGAGCGCTCCATTGAGCATAAACTTCATGTTTCCTGTTCCGGATGCCTCCTTGCTTGCTGTGGAAATCTGCTCGCTGACATCTGCTGCCGCAAAAATAATCTCGGCATTGGATACCTTGTAATCCTCGATAAATACTACCTTGAGCTTGCCGCCAATAGAAGCATCGTTATTTATCACATCAGCCACACTGTTGATGAGCTTTATTGTTTTCTTTGCATTTCTGTAGCCTGCTGCTGCCTTTGCTCCAAAAATAAATGTTCTAGGATAGAAATCCATAGACGGATTTTCCTTAATCTTGTTGTACAGATACATCACATGAAGGATGTTCATGAGCTGTCTCTTGTACTCGTGAAGTCTCTTAACCTGCACATCAAAGATAGAATCCGGATTTACATCAATACCATTGTGCTCCTTTATATACTTTGCTAAACGCACCTTGTTTGCTCTCTTAATCTCAGCAAACTCCTGCTGTGCAACAGGGCTGTCCGCATAAGCATTGAGCTTTGAAAGCATTGTAAGATCTGTAATCCAGCCGGCTCCTACCTTTTTTGTTGCCCAGTCTGCAAGGAGTGGATTTGCATGTGCTAAGAATCTACGCTGTGTGATTCCGTTTGTCTTGTTATTGAACTTCTCAGGGAACATCTCATAGAAATCATGAAGCTCCTGATTCTTAAGTATCTCTGTGTGAAGCTTTGCAACACCGTTTACAGAATAGCCTGCAACGATAGCCATATTTGCCATCTTGACCTGTCCGTCATAGAGGATAGCCATCTTTCTTACCTTGTCCTCATTGCCAGGATATCTCTCATTAATCTGAATCACAAATCTTCTGTTTATCTCGTCAACAATCTGGTATACACGAGGAAGCAGTCTCTGGAAAATCTCAATTGGCCACTTCTCAAGCGCCTCAGCCATGATTGTATGGTTAGTGTAGGCTACACATCTTGTAGTGATATCCCATGCATCATCCCATGACAGATGCTCCTCGTCCACAAGGATTCTCATAAGCTCTGCGACTGCAACTGTAGGGTGAGTATCGTTCATCTGGAAAACAGCTTTATTTGGGAGATCTTTTAAATCGCTGTGATGCTTTTTAAACCTTGCAAGTGCACGCTGGATGCTTGCTGATACAAAGAAATACTGCTGCTTTAAGCGAAGCTCCTTGCCCTTTACATGGTTATCGTTTGGATAGAGCACCTCAACAAGGTTTCTTGCAAGATTTTCCTGCTCCACTGCCTTGTCGTAGTCACCCTGGTCAAAGGACTCGAGCGAGAAGCCGTTTTTTGGCTCTGCATCCCATATCATGAGAGAATTGACCACATTGTTGTCATAACCGACTATAGGCATATCATAAGGCACTGCAAGCACCGACTGATAGTCCTTCTGCTCGAAATGAAGCTCTCCGTTTTCATCTGTGCTCTCCTGCACATATCCTCCAAACTTGACCTCATAGCAGTACTCCGGACGACGAAGCTCGAATGGATATCCGTCCTTGAGCCAGTTGTCAGGCACCTCAATCTGGAAGCCGTCTGAAATCTGCTGCTTGAACATACCATATCTGTATCTGATTCCACAGCCGTATGCAGGATATCCGAGTGTGGCAAGTGAATCCATGAAGCACGCTGCCAGTCTTCCGAGTCCACCGTTTCCAAGTGCCGGATCAGGCTCCTGGTCCTCAATAGCATTGATATCCACACCAATCTCATTGAGAGCCTCCTTGACCTCCTTGTATGCTGAGAGGTTTATAAGGTTGTTGCCGAGAGCTCTTCCCATCAAAAACTCCATGGACATATAGTAAACAACCTTTGGATCGTCCTTGTCCATCACTCTCTGTGTGGCAATCCACTCATCCATGATGACATCCTTTACGGCCTCTGATACAGCCTGATAAAGTTCCTGCTGTGTGGCATCATCTATAGTCTTACGATATTTATTTTTTAAATTGTCTGATACAGTCTTAATAAACACCTTTTTGCTAAACGTATTATCTCTCATCTTTTCCTCCTTATGGCACTAAAAGGGAGCAAATTAATGCTCCCTCTCGTGCAGAGATTATTGTTTTTCAACTGCAAGCTTAACAGCCTCGCCATTAATCTTCCAATCCTTTTCATAGCCCTTAAGTTCGCCTGATTTAATTGATACGGCAAGAACCTCGGTCTTGATTTCATCACCAAACTTTTCAAATACATTTGAAAGCTTCTCATCTGCCTCGTATGTCACAGCGATGTGGTCCATAACCTCAAAGCCTGCGTCCTTACGCATTGTCTGGATCTTACTGATGATTTCTCTTACGAAACCTTCCTCGATAAGCTCAGGAGTGAGGTTGGTGTCAAGGACAACGGTTATATTGTTGTCAGACTGTGTCACATAGCCCTCCATCTGAGTCATCTCGATAAGTAAGTCCTCTTTAGATAATACAACTTCATCGCTAATGCTGTCAAGCTTGAGAGAGCCGGTGCTGTTAAGCTCCTCCATGGCCTTATGACCATCAAGCTCAGCTAAAACTGCCTTGATCTGACCAAGGTATTTACCATACTTAGGACCCACTGTTCTAAGCTGTGGCTTGAATTTGTAGGTGGTGTAGTGTGATACATCATCAGTGAACTCAACCTCTTTTACGTTGAGCTCGTCTGCGATGATATCCACATAAAATTCATCCAGTTTTTCCGGAGCCTTTACAAACATTTTTCCGATTGGCTGACGGTTTTTGATATTTGCCTCGTTACGGCATGCACGTCCGAGTACTACAACCTTTAGTACCTCATCCATATCAGCTTCGAGCTTTTTATCAATCAGCTTCTCATCAACTACAGGATAGTCGCACAGATGAATTGACTCCGGTGCGCTCTTGTCGATAGAGCAGACAAGATTTCTGTAGATATCCTCTGTCATGAAAGGAATCATAGGTGCTGCCGCCTTTGATATGGTGACAAGTGCTGTATAAAGTGTCATGTATGCGTTTATCTTGTCCTGCTCCATGCCCTTTGCCCAGAAACGCTCACGGCTGCGGCGTACATACCAGTTACTTAAGTCGTCTACGAACTCCTGAAGGTACTTTGCCGCCTCCGGAATCTTGTAGTTTGACAGGCACTCATCCACTCCTGCCACTGCTGAGTTGAGCTTTGAAAGAATCCACTTGTCCATTACTGCAAGCTTATCATACTCAAGGCTGTATTTTGTAGCATCAAAGTTGTCGATATTTGCATAAAGCACGAAGAATGCGTATGTGTTCCAGAGTGTTCCCATAAACTTACGCTGTCCCTCAAGCACGAGCTTTCCTGAAAACTTCTTTGGAATCCATGGAGCTGATGCTGTGTAGAAATACCATCTGATGGCATCTGCACCGTATGTCTCAAGTGCATCAAACGGATCTACCGCGTTGCCCTTTGACTTGGACATCTTCTGTCCGTTCTCATCCTGTACGTGTCCAAGCACGATGACATTCTCATAAGGAGCCTTGTTGAAAAGGAGTGTAGACTCAGCCATGAGTGAATGGAACCATCCACGTGTCTGGTCAACTGCCTCTGAGATAAACTTGGCCGGGAACTGCTTCTCAAATACTTCCTTGTTCTCGAATGGATAGTGGTGCTGTGCAAATGGCATGGCTCCTGAATCAAACCAGCAGTCAAGTACCTCAGGTACACGGTGCATATCCTTGCCACACTCAGGACACTTGATTGTCACAGCGTCGATGTATGGTCTGTGGAGCTCTACCTCTGCTGCCTTTGGATCTCCTGCTTTTTCGGCGAGCTCTGCACGGCTTCCGATACACTCTCTGTGTCCGCATTCACACTCCCAGATATTGAGTGGTGTGCCCCAGTAACGGTTACGTGAGATAGCCCAATCCTGTATATTCTCAAGCCAGTTTCCGAAACGTCCTGAACCGATAGACTCAGGAATCCAGTTTACTGTATTGTTGTTTCTGATAAGGTCATCCTTTACTGCTGTCTCCTTGATGTACCATGACTCTCTTGCATAGTAGATAAGAGGCTTGTCACATCTCCAGCAGTGTGGATACTCATGCTCAAATTTCGGAGCATCGAAGAGCTGCTTTCTGCCGCTTAAGTCCTTTAATACCTCAGGATCTGCATCCTTTACCCACATACCGGCAAACGGAGTCTCTGCTGTAAGCTCTCCCTTGTCGTTTACAAACTGTACAAATGGAAGGTCATAATTTCTTCCGACATTGGCATCATCCTCACCAAATGCAGGAGCGATATGAACAATTCCTGTACCATCTGACATAGTAACATATGTGTCACATGTCACGAAAAAGCCCTTCTTGCCCTGCTTATCGGCAACCTGCTTAGCGCAGTCATAAAGCGGCTCATACTCCTTGTACTCAAGATCCTTTCCTTTGTATGTCTCAAGCACCTCATATGCCTTCTTGCCTGCTTTGGCGTCCTCTTTTGAAAGAAGCTGTGAGAGCACCTTGTCTGCAAGTGCCTCTGCCATATAATATGTGTAGCCATCAACAGCCTTTACCTTTACATATGTGTCATTAGGGTTCACACAGAGTGCCACGTTGCTTGGAAGTGTCCATGGAGTTGTGGTCCATGCGAGGAAATATGCATCCTCTCCTACTACCTTAAAACGTACTACTGCTGATTTTTCTTTAACTGTCTTGTAGCCCTGTGCCACCTCCTGTGCAGAAAGCGGTGTTCCACAACGAGGACAGTAAGGAACAATCTTGAAGCCCTTGTAAAGAAGTCCCTTGTTCCAGATTTCCTTGAGAGCCCACCACTCTGACTCAATGAAATTGTCGTCATATGTGACGTATGGATTGTCCATATCAGCCCAGAAACCTACTGTGTTGGAGAAATCCTCCCACATACCCTTGTATTTCCATACAGACTCTTTACACTTCTTGATGAATGGCTCAAGTCCGTAGTTCTCAATCTGATCCTTGCCGTCAAGGCCGAGAAGCTTCTCCACCTCGATCTCAACAGGAAGTCCGTGTGTATCCCAGCCTGCTTTACGTGGCACATATTTGCCCTTCATGGTCTGGAATCTTGGAATCATATCCTTTATGGTACGTGTCTCAACATGTCCGATGTGAGGCTTTCCGTTTGCTGTAGGAGGTCCATCATAGAATGTGTATGTCTCTCCTTCTTTTCTGTTTTCCATAGATTTTCTGAAGATATTGTTCTCTCTCCAGAACTGCTCTGTCTTCTTCTCGCGTTCAACGAAGTTCATATTGGTGTCAACTTTGTTGTACATGACTATCTCTCCTTATTCTATATTGTTCGTGAACATCCCAACTTGCACCTCAAATTTGACTCTTACGAGGCTTCCTTGTGGCTTACTCCACTATAATTTTCGGTTTATTGAATATTCACAAAAAAGGCACACATTCCTGTAATTAGGAACGCGTGCCTGATACGTCTATACCACCTATTACAATGTACTTAAGGGAAATACCCTTGCATACCCGCCCCTGTAACGTAGGGAATACGTCAGAACCTACTCTCGCAACACTGTATGGCGATTTTAGCCTGCGGCTCAGAAGTGATTTTCAAAACGGCTCTACTCATACCGGCTCTCACCTGCCCCGGCTCTCTTTGACTTTCCTGCCATCTCTACTGTCTTCGTCACTGCCTTTTACTAACTGTGTTTAAGTATATAACTGAAAAGCCACTGTTGTCAAGATGTAATTGATTCTGTAATAATTTGATAATAATTAACTCTAATAAATGCCATCATACTCAAAATTCTGATAATCATAATCATAAGAATCATAATCATAATCGTAATCCTCATAGGAATCGTCATCATTATAATACTCATAGCCCTCATCAAAGCCCTTCATGAACTCCTTTTCAAAATCTGTGCTTACATTTGAGCCTGCCACAACCCAGAATATGATGCTGACTATAACTGAGATGGCTGCTGTTGCTATACCAACTATACCAAACACCTTGTTGTTGCCCTTTATGATATGTATAATACCAAAAATGATAGCAAGCAGAGCTGTCACATAATTGATGCATGTACAAAACAGTACAATAGATGCGATTCCAAGTACCAGAGAAGCTATACCAAAGCCATTGCTGTTCTTTGGCGGCTGGTTGTATGGATTAGCTCCATACTGTGGCTGATTGTATGCTGTCTGTCCGTATGCGGTCTGATTGTAGCCACCCTGTCCATTTGGCTGCTGGCCATACTGCGTCTGTCCGTAAGCTGACTGATTAAATGAGCCCTGAGCATATGTGTTCTGGTTGTATGTACCCTGGGCATTTGGATTCTGATTGTATGTACCCTGATTTGCATAACCATATGCACTGCCCGGATTATTGACATATCCGTCTGTGCTGCCTGTCTGGTCTGATGACTGTCCATATGCATTCCCACTTTCCTGCTGGGATACAGACTGATTATATGTGTCTGTCGGCTGACTGTATGTGTCTGTCGGCTGACTGTATGTGTCCTGCGGCTGGCTGTATGCGTCTGAGCCATTTGCTGTTCCTGAAGACTGACCGAATACACCTGTATTGTCCGGTGTGCCTGACGACCGGTTGTCATTGTTCATATAATTGTTATCGTCCATAACTTCCTCCATATATCCTATTGTTTATGTAGCCATTGTGTTATTGTGTTATTGTGTTAGAAATATTTTATCATATATTACAATAATGTAAATATTTTTATCATAAAAATTGGTGATTATTGTCTTCCGATCTTTGATTTGCGCTTGTTTTCATACATCCTGTCATCAGCAATACGATATACGGCACGCGGGCCAATCTGCCTTAAGCTTATTTTTTCTCATTTTGCTCCTGGTTTGAAGAAAATTCTCCTTTCAAATCAAATAAACATTTACACCAAAACACCCGGCAGTTATCCTGCCGGGCAT
>ENA-OYWZ01000942-OYWZ01000942.1-human-gut-metagenome-genome-assembly--contig:-NODE-942-length-14248-cov-6.808074_pt1 | contig 14248 bp, 18 predicted proteins | sample MGYA00244841_ERZ653414 | MGnify/ENA primary metagenome ERZ653414 (study PRJEB26926, sample SAMN06164894) | human gut metagenome | biome: ENVO:00009003; feature: ENVO:2100002; material: ENVO:00002003... | reverse complement strand
GTCGGCAGCGTCAGATGTGTATAAGAGACAGGAAGTAGTCCGGCGGCACACCGGATACCTCCGTGGGGACGCACCGGTCATCCAACTGGAAATTCTCCGGCTCGGCCCACACATCGGCGGAGTCCATGGCCACATAGATGGGCAGGTCACCGATGATATGGATGTCCTTCCCGTGGAGATAGGTCCGCAGAGCCTCCCACTGCCGGAAGAACAAATACTGGATATAGGTGAACAGCTCCACATCCTCCCGCAGCAGGGTACGGTACTGCTCCAATACCAACTGCGAGCGGCGCAGGCGGATGTCCTCATCCTCCCACTCCGTCCAGGAGCGCATCCCGAAATGGCGCTTGCAGGCCATGAACAGGGCGTAGTCCGGCAACCACCGGGCGTTCTCCGCCACAAAGGCCGTGACCTCCTCCCGGTCACGCTCCCAGCCCCGCTTTTTGGCCTTGGACAGCAGCTTCAGCCGGCTGTTATACACAGCGCCGTAGTCCACATGGCGGGGGTCACTCCCCCAGCGGTAGGCCTTCACCTCCTGTTTCGTCAAAAGGCCGTCCTCCACCAGCAGGTCCGGATCGATGAAATAGGGGTTGCCGGCAAAGGTGGAAAAGCTCTGATAGGGGGAATCCCCATAGCTGGTGGGGCCAAGGGGCAGCATCTGCCAGTAGTGCTGGCCCGCCTCCGCCAGAAAGTCCGCAAAGTCATACGCCGCTTTGCCCAGCGTGCCGATGCCATAGGGGGACGGCAGGGAGAAAATGGGCATCAGAATGCCGCTGCTTCGATTCATAGGTAGTCACTCACTTACTTATAGAAATGCTTTGAAATACTTATCAGCCCCGCCCTCCGAGCGGAGGCTCTATGCTCCTTATCCCTTCACGGCTCCGGCAGCCACACCCTTGATGATGTGCTTCTGGCAGCACAGATAGAAGATGATCACCGGCAGGATGCTCAGCATGATCAGGGCCATGGTGGCGCCCATGTCCACGGTGCCGTAGCTGCCCTTGAGGTACTGAATGTGGATGGGGATGGTGCGGTACTGGTTGATGTCCAGCACCAGACTGGGCAGCAGATAGTCGTTCCATACCCACATGATCTCCAGCACGCCCACGGAGATCATGGTGGGCTTCAGCATAGGCAGCACCACCCGGAAGAAGGTGCCCACCGGGCCGCAGCCGTCGATGGCGGCGGCCTCCTCGATCTCCAGCGGCAGACTCTTGACAAAGCCCGTGAACATAAACACGGCAAGGCCCGCGCCGAAGCCCAGGTATACCACGGGGATGGTCCAGGGGGTGTTCAGATGCACCTGGTCCGCCGTCCGGGCCAGGGTGTACATGACCATCTGGAAGGGCACCACCATGGAGAATACGCACAGGTAGTACACGATCTTGCTGACCAGGCTCCCCACCCGGGAGATGTACCACGCCGCCATGGACGTGCACAGCAGGATCAGCGCCGTGGAGGTAATGGTGATGAAGAAGCTGTAGAATACCACCTTATAGAAGGCGAAGTTGCCGAAGGTCATGCCCTTGACATAGTTCTTCAGCCCCACAAAGGATTCCGCCGTGGGCAGCTTGAAGGTCTCGGTGTTGACAAAGGCGTTGGCCTTCAGGGAGTTGATGAGCACCAGGAGCACCGGCATCAGATAGATCACGGAGATGATGGTGAACACCACCGTCAGCAGCGCCTGACGGCGCTCTCTGCGGCGCAGAGCTTCGGTTTTGATCATTGCTGCACCTCCTTGCGGCGGCTGGCCTGAAGCTGGATGATGCTGATGGCCGCCACCACGATGAAGAAGATCACGGCCTTGGCCTGACCCACGCCGCGGTTGCCGCCGCCGTTGGTGCCGAAGGCGTTGACGATGTTCAGGGCCAGCATTTCCGTTGTTTTGATGGTCTCTCCGTTGCCCAGCTGCTGGAAGGGACGCCCGTCGGTCAGGGCCAGGTTCTGGTCAAACAGCTTGAAGCCGTTGGTCAGGCTCAGGAACATGCAGATGGTGATAGAGGGCATCACGTTGGGGATGGTGACCCGCCACAGGGTCTGCCAGCGGTTAGCGCCGTCGATGCGGGCCGCCTCCAGCATATCCTCGGGCACGGCCTGAAGTCCGGCAATATAGATGATCATCATATAGCCGATCTGCTGCCAGCACACCAGGATCACCAGACCCCAGAAGCCGTATTTCGTCTCCAGGACCACGGAGGTGTTGTACTTGATGAGGATGCCGTCGAAGATCATGGACCAGATATAGCCCAGCACGATGCCGCCGATGAGGTTGGGCAGGAAGAATACCGTGCGGAACACGTTGGTACCCTTGAACTTCTGGGTCAGTGCATAGGCAATGGTAAAGGCAAACAGATTGATAGCGATCAGGCTCACCAGAGCAAACAGCGCCGTGTACCAGAATGCGTGCATATAGCCGGGGTCCTGGAAGGCCTTCCGGTAGTTTTCCAGCCCCGTCCATGTCCACTGGCTGGTAATGCGGAATTTGCAGAAGGACAGAAACAGCCCCTTGAAGAAGGGGTACAGGAAGCCGATGCAGAAGGCGGCAAAGGTGGGCAGCAAAAACAGCCACACCATGCGCTTGATGGGGCGGCGGATCAGCCGGGAATTCAGCGCGGCCTCGTCCCGGCGGTGTTTCGGAAGTTTCATGACGCCTCTCTCCTATCTATGTTTTTTCCGGGCGGCGCCCGGAGCTCTTGCCCGGTCCATACCGGCCAACAGCTCTGTGCGCCGCAGATGAGAAAATCGGGGGCGGGCGATAAGCCCGCCCCCGGTCCTATTGCTTTACAACGGAGCGCTTATAGCTCAGCCGTTCTCCTTGGCATACTGGGTGGCCCAGCCGTCCACGAAGGCGGTCTTGACGTCGTCCCAGCTGCCGCCGTTGACGGTGTACTGGGTCAGAGCGTCCACCACGCCCGCACGCCAGTCATTCACAGCGGGAGTCCAGTTGAAGTCCCAGGTCACAATGTAGTTGCCGGCAGTGGTATAGGCGTTGGCATCGGCAAAGAACACGTTCTCGGGGGTCTTGGCGTTCTTGAAGGGGCAGGGGCCAAACTGCTCAGCCAGCATGGTGGTGCCCTCGTCAGAGGTAACGACCCACTTCATGAAGTCCAGAGTGGCCTGGATGTCCTCTTCCTTGGCGTTCTTGTTGACAGCCCAGCAGTTCTCGGTGCCGCAGCACAGGCCGGACTTCTCCTCGCCCTCAACGCCGCAGTAGATGGGGATCATGGCCAGATCCTCGGGGTTCATCTTAAAGCCCTTCTCCTCGCCGGTGAGGTTGGCAAACTCCCAAGAGCCGTTCTGATAGAACACAGCCTTGCCCTGACCGAATTCGGCCTCGGAGGCGTCGCCGGTGGCGGTGGTCAGAGCAGCGCCGGTGGTGGCGGAGTCAGTGGTGTACAGATCCCAGACGTTCTTGAAGTTGTCCAGATAGGTGCCCTTGATGCTGGCGGGCTGAGAGGTGACGTTGTCATCCCGGAACTCATAGAACAGGGGCATATTGGCCAGGTGACCGGAGAAGCGCCAGCTGGAGGAGCCCTCCAGGCCGGCGGAGCTGAAGGCGTCAAAGCCCAGCTCGGCAGCGCGGCTGTGGATGTCGTCGGCGACCTTCTTCAGGGTCTCAAAGTTGGTGATATCGGAGATCTCATAGCCGGCCTGCTTCAGCAGAGCCTTGTTGACGATGATGCCAAAGGCCTCATAGCAGTAGCCGATGGACACGGTCTCGCCGTTGGCATTCTTCAGGTTGAAGTCCTGAGTGGTCATTTCCTTCATGACGTCGGTGTTATCCAGAGGATAGCAGAAATCGCCATAGGAGTTGACGGCGCCCTGGTTGCCCACCTGGAACATGGTGGGAGGAGCGGACTTGTCCAGCTCGGAGGTCAGCATGGTGTCATACTGGCCGGAGGCGGCGGTGACGACCTTGACCTCCACGCCGGTCTGCTCGGTGTAGGTCTTGGCCAGATCCTGCCAGGCCTTGTCGGCCTCGGGCTTGAAGTTCAGGTAATACACGGAACCCTTCGCTTCGTCTCCATTGCCCTTGTTGTCGTCTGCCTTCTTGCCGCAGGCTGCCAGAGACAGCGCCATAACAAGAGCCAGAGCCAATGCAAGAAACTTCTTCATTTTCATTTCTCCTTCATTTATTATTTTTCACATCCCTTGGGATGGGAAAAACTCAGTTGATCCGCCGCACGGACGCTCCCCGGCGCAGCACGGTCCGCACCGTCTCGCAGCGGGGCCGTCCCCGGCCGTGGATCATGTCCATCAGGATTTCCACGCTGCGCCGCCCCATCTCCTCCATAGGCTGGCAGAGGGTGGTCAGCATGGGCTGGAAATACTCCGACATGGTCAGGCCGTCGATGGCGATAACGGAGCAGTCCTCCGGCACCCGGCATCCCGCCTCCCGCAGCGCCCGCATGGCGCCCAGCGCCATGTTGTCGGCAATGGAAAACACCGCCGTGAAGTCCGCCCCCTGCCGCAGCCTCTCCGCCGTGGCCCAGTAGGCGTCCCCGATGTCAAAGGATCCGGCGCGGATCACCAGCTCCTCCTCCGTCGGCAGGCCGCAGTCCGCCAGCGCCCGGAGATACCCCTGATAGCGCAGCTGGCTGATGGCCCGGTCATCGGTGCGGGCTACCAGCGCCGCAATGCGGCGGTGTCCGCAGCGGTACAGCTCCATCACGGCCCGATAGGCCTCCTCCTCGTCAGCGATGGACACCGAGGCGTAGGAGCCCTCCGGCAGTGTGCCGTACTGATTGGCGTAGGAGCAGCAGACAAAGGGTACGTTCAGCATGGTCAGCTCCTCCGGCGTGTAGTCGGATCGTCCGCCCAGAAACACGATGCCCCGCAGCCGCTTCTCCCGCTCCATCATAGCCCCCCGCTTGATCTCGCCATCGCAGGTGCCGATCTGCTGCATCACCATGGTAAAGCCCTCGGCGGTGATGCCGTCCTCGACGGCCCGGATGATGTCGGTATAGAAGGGGTTGGACACGCCCCGCACCACCAGTCCAATGGCGTCGGACTTGGTCTTGACCAGATCCCGTGCGGTGTTGTTGGGGATGTAGTTGGAACTTTCAATGACCTCCAGCACCCGGCGTCGGTTCTCCTCGCTGACGTCAGGCCGGTCATTGAGCACACGGGATACCGTGCTGACGCTGACGCCGCAGAGCCGGGCAATATCTTTGATGGTCATCGGTGATCCCTCCGGAGATAGTACCGAAAACTCGGAAACCTTCCCGGTAACGTTTTCGGCTTGTTGACGCTATCATCTTAGCAACTTATACATAGGCTGTCAATGGGGCCGGACCATTTTTTCAGAATCTCACAGTTTTTTCGCCGGGTCTCTTGTGATTTTGACCAAACACGCCTCGCCCTCTGTCAGCAGTTCTCCCATCCGGGACTCCCCCAGCACCGGGATGCCCTCCCGGCGCAGCAGCTCCGCCGTCACGCCCCAGCCCTCCACCACCGTTCCGGTGAAGGTGCCGTCATAGATCTCCCCGGAGCCGCAGGAGGGGCTGCGCTCCTTCAGAATGGCCGCCTGTGCCCCGGTGAGCCGGGCCAGACGCACCACCTCCTCCGCCCCCCGGCAGAAGGCATCGGTGACATCACCGCCGTCGCTTGCAAACACGCCGCCCTCCCGGCGTTCGGAGGGGAGCCGGGGCGTGGGCAGCCCCCCGAAGATCTCCCCGCACACGGGGATCACCTCATGGCGGCGGCACAGCTCCTGCGCCAGCGGGTGGAGCTTGCTCCGCCCGTCGTAGCGGCAGGCCACTCCCAGCAGACACGCACTGACCAGCAGCTTCATCGCTCCATCTCCCTTCCGTTGAGGGCGGCATAGGCCAGCCGCTCCCCCTCATAGCGCAGCTTCAGGGAGAAGAACGGCACCTCCCGCCGCAGCAGCTCCAGAAAGATGCGGTCCCCCTCCCACTGGGGCAGGGCCGCCAGCCGATCCCGATGGATCCACTCCAGCACGCCCTCGTCGCAGTCCTCCCGGATGCGGCCCGTCCAGCCGGTGGCGGTGAACAGGTGCATATATTCCGTCTCCCACCGGTCGGAGACAAAGGTGACGATCCCCCGATACCGATAGTCGGTAAGAGTCAGCCCCGTCTCCTCCAGCGTCTCCCGCAGGACGCACTCCTCCGGACTCTCTCCGTCCTCGAATTTCCCGCCCACACCGATCCATTTGTCGTGGTTGCAGTCGTTCTCCTTCTTCACCCGGTGGAGCATCAGATACTCCCCGGCCGGATTTTCGATGTAGCACAGGGTGGTGTTCTTCATGGTGCAGTCTCCCCTTTCAGCATATGTCCTTTCCTGTATGATAACACAGTTTTTGCCTTTTGGGAACCGATGTGGTATACTGATCCCAAAAACGGAGGTGGAGTATATGGCGGACATTCAACCGGGGCGGTATCGCCACTTCAAGGGCAATGAATATCAGGTGCTGGGCATCGCCCGCCACTCGGAGACGCTGGAGGAGCTGGTGGTGTACCGGGCCCTCTACGGCGACGGCGGCCTGTGGGTGCGCCCTGCGTCCATGTGGACGGAGACCGTGGAGCGGGACGGCTATCACGGCCCCCGATTCATTTGGGTGGCAGAGCGATGACGGACTATCGGGTGGTGCGGAGCCGCCGCCGCACCGTGGCCCTGCAGGTAGACCAGACCGGCAGCGTGGTAGTGCGGGCGCCCATGACTCTCCCGGCGGAGGAGATCCGCACCTTCGTGGAAAAGCACGAGACATGGATCCATCGCCAGCAGCAGCGTCAGGCCCGGTATCGGGCGGAGCACCCGGAGCCCACCCCCCAGGAGCAGGAGACCCTTCGCCGGCAGGCCAAGGCTCACCTGCCCCAGCGGGTAGCCTATTGGGCCGGGGTCATGGGCGTCCGGCCCACCGGGATCAGGATCACCTCCGCCCGGACACGGTTCGGCAGCTGCTCCGGGAAAAACAGTCTCTGCTTCTCCCTGTACCTGATGGCCTATCCCCCGGAGGCCATCGAGTATGTGGTGGTGCATGAGCTGGCCCATATCCGCCATAAAAACCACAGTCCCGCCTTCTACGCCGAGGTGGAGCGCTACCTACCGGACTGGCGGCAGCGGCAGACCCTGCTGAAACGATGATCTTCCCATAGAAAAGCCGTCCCCGGCCAGTGGCCGGGGACGGCTTTTCTATTCTTCTCTTACCGCAGGATGGGTGCCGTAGCGGCCATGAGCCACGCCAACTCCTCCCCATCCAGATGGGGTGCGATGGCAGCCCGCACCTTCTCATGATAGGCGTTCAGCAGCGCCAGCTCCTCCTCCGACAGCAGGCTCAGCTCCAGCGCCGTCCGGTCAAAGGGAACCATGGTCAGCGGCTCGAAGTGCAGGAAGCGGCCATACTCGTTCTCGCCGTCCCGCTGCACCAGCTCCAGATTCTCATGGCGGATGCCGAACTGTCCGGCGGCATAGTAGCCGGGTTCATTGGATACCACCATGCCCTCTGCCAGCGCCGTGACCTTCTGGTTCTCCGGCAGCCGCCAGTGGAGCCGCTGCGGCCCCTCATGGACGCTGAGCACATACCCCACGCCGTGACCGGTGCCGTGGTTGTAGTCCATCCCCTGCTCCCACAGAGGCAGCCGGGCCAGAATATCCAGATTCTGCCCGCACAGGCCCTCCGGGAACCGGGCCGCCCCCAGCCGCAGATGGCCCTTCAGCACCACCGTATAGGCCCGGCGTTCCTCCTCCGTCAGCGGCCCCAGCGGGATGGTGCGGGTGATGTCCGTGGTCCCCTGCAAATAGTGTCCGCCGGTATCCGCCAAGCAGAAGCTGCGGGGCTCCAGCGGCACATCCGTCTCCGCCGTGGGTTCATAGTGGACGATGGCTCCGTGGGGGCCGAAGGCCATGATGGAGTCAAAGCTTGGCCCCAGATAGTCCGGCTGCTGAGCCCGGAAGCTCTCCAGCTTGGCGGCAGCGCTGCACTCGGTGATGGGTTCCTTGCCCACATGACTCTGTAGCCAGCAGATGAATCGGCACACCGCCACACCGTCCTTGATGTGGGCGGCCCGGAAGTTCTCCTGCTCTGCCGGGGTCTTCATGGCCTTCATCAGCTGCACCGGGCTGGGTCTGTCCAGCACCTTGGCCCCGGACAGGCTCTGCAATACGCAGTAGTTGGCCGTAGCGCTGTCCGTCTGCACCGCCGTCCCTGCCGGGATGGCCCGCAGCCGGTCATAAATGCTCTCATAGGGGGCCAGTGCCACGCCGCAGGCCACCAGCTTCTCCTTCAGCTCTCCGGACAGGATCTGCTCCTGCACACACAGGGTGGCCTCCTCCTGCCGCAGCAGCAGGAAGGACAGGAACACCGGCGTGCAGCGCACATCGTCGCCCCGGAGGTTCAGCGTCCACGCCACCTCGTCCAGTGCCGTCAGCACCAGTACCTCTGCCCCGGTCTCCCGCATCTTCTCCCGCAGCAGATGCAGCTTCTCCTCACGGGTCAGCCCGGCGCACTCCGCCGGCAGCTCCCACACCGGCTGCGCCGACAGCGCCGGACGATCCGGCCACACGGCCCCGGCCAGATCCTGCTCATAGGCGAAGCGGACGTTCTTCCCCTCCAGCGCAGCGGCCATCGTCCGGGCAAAAAGACTGCTGACGGTGCGTCCGTCGAAGCCCACGGTGCCTCCCTGCGGCACCCTCTGTGCCAGAAAAGCCCCGATGGTGGGAACGCCGGGCTGCCCCGCCCGCATCAGGTCGATGGTGCTCCCGGCCAGCTGATCCGCCGCCTGCAAAAAGTACCGTCCGTCCGTCCACAGGGCGGCGCTGTCCGGCAGCACCACCAGCGTACCGGCGGAGCCGGTGAAGCCCGACAGATACTCCCGGGCCTTAAAATAGTCACCCACGTACTCCGAGCCGTGGAAATCATCCGTTACCACCACATAAGCGTCCATGCCCTGCTCCTGCATCCGCCGGCGCAGCAGCCGGAGCTTTTCAGCGCTGTTCATTGCGATTACCGCCTTTCATTTATCAGTTGGCCCTATTGTATCACACCGCCGGAAAAATGCAACGCCCCAGGGTCCGTTGCAAAATCTGCAGATGTATGGTATAATGCTGACAAAATCTCGTAAATATCCACCAAGTCGTTTATATCTCCGTCGAAATTAGAGAAATTTCCACAAATCCGTGTATCCCGCAACTGAATTGTAACCTTTTGTAATATTTTAAGGGGGAAAATCGTGAACGCCGTTGGTATCATATGCGAATACAATCCCTTTCATCTGGGCCACGCCCGGATGCTGAAGGGCCTGCGGCGGCAGTACGACGCCCCCCTTGTATGCGCCATGAGCGGCAACTTTGTCCAGCGGGGCGACGCCGCCGTGGCGCACAAGCACGCCCGTGGGGAGATGGCCGTCCGCTGCGGCGCCGATCTGGTACTGGAGCTGCCCACCCCGTGGGCCATGGCCTCGGCGGAGCGGTTTGCCGCCGGCGGTGTGGCGCTGCTGGCCTCCACCGGCGTGGTGTCCCATCTGGCCTTCGGCAGCGAGTGCGGCGACCTGACCGCCTTACAGGCAGCGGAGGCGGCTCTCTCCCAGCCGGAGCTGATGCCCCGCATCCGACAGCTGCTGGCTCAAGGCATGGCCTATGCCCCGGCCCGGCAGCAGGCGGCGGAGGAGCTGGGCGCTCCCCCGCAGATGCTCTCCCGCCCCAACGACATTCTGGCCATCGAGTACCTGAAGGCCCTGCGGCGGCAAAAGGCTCCCATGGAGCCGCTGGCCGTCCTGCGTCAGGGTGCCGGCCACGACGGCGCACCCTCCGGCGACACGGCCTCCGCCTCCTATCTGCGGACGTTGCTGCGCTCCGGCCGTACCGACGAGGCTCTCTCCTACCTCCCTGCTCCTGCGGTGCAGGTGCTGCGGCGGGAGCTGGCGCTGGGACAGGCCCCGGCAGACCTCTCCTATTGCCGCCGGGCCATTTTAGCCCGGCTGCGGCAGATGCGGGAGGAGGACTTCCTCCCCTATGACGGCGGCAAGGAGGGCCTGTACCACCGGTTCTATCAGGTGGTACGTACCTCCTGCTCCCCGGAGGAGCTGCTGGAGACCGCCAAAACCAAGCGCTACCCCACCTCCCGGCTGAGGCGGATGCTGCTGTCGGCGTGGCTGGATGTCACGCCCCCGGCGGGCGGCATCCCCTATCTCCGTGTGCTGGCCGCCAATGGACGGGGCCGGGATCTTCTGCGGCAGATGCAGCGGCGGGGTGTACCGGTACTGACCCGCCCCGGTGACGTGTCCCGTCTGGGGCCTGCGGCAGAAGCGCTCTTCCGCCGGGAGGCCCTTTGGACGGACCTCTACGTCCTGACCTATCCCCAGGCCTCCCGCAGCGTCTGCGGCAGCGACTGGCGCACGAACCCCATCCTTCTGTGAGGTGAATCCCCCATGAAAAAGCTACTGGCTCTGGCCATGCTGCTGGTCCTGTGTACCGTCCTGACGGGCCTGCTGACCGGCTGCAAGGTCTCCGTCGCCAACACCATGATGACAGACGACACCCCGAAAGTGACTGTGACCTCCCCGGACGTCCCTGTCATCTCCACGGAGTGGACCGAGCGGCAATATACCGTCAGCGAGCAGGACGAGACAGTGCTGCTCACCGCCCGATATCAGATCCCCGTGCTGACCCTCACCGGCAGTCCCGACAACAGCGACACCGCCGCCAAGAACCGGCAGGCCGCCGTGCAGCGCATCAACGACTGGTTCACCGACTGGCGGGATCAGCAGGTGGATATGCTGGACGAGATGGAGCAGATGGCCCGTGAGGAGTACGAGATCACCGGCGGAGAGCGCTGGAAAACCGAGGACTTTGTCTATCGGGATGAGGCAGGGGTCTCCTGGTGGCAGAATGAACGCCTGCTGTGCGTCACCCTGTCCTATGTCTCCTATACCGGCGGCGCCCACCCCAGCACCTGGCGGCAGGCCGTCTCCTTCGACCTCTCCACCGGCAAGACCGTGTCCGTCACGGATCTGGCCACCGACATCAACCAACTGGAGGAGGCTGTGTACCAGCTGATCCTCCGTCAGATCCAGGACAGCGGCGACACCTCCTATTTCAGCGACTACGACAAAACGGTGCTGGACTGGATCGAGCGCAGCGTGTTCTATAACGCCAAGGGTGTGACCATCGTCTTCAATACCTACGACATCGCCCCCTATTCCGCCGGTGAGCAGACCTTCTTCATCCCCTATGATCTGGTGAAGCCCTACCTCAACGACTACGGCCTCCACCTGCTGGAGCTGGATACATAAAGCGCACAAAAAGTCAAAAACAGAGCGCCGATCCGTATGGATCGGCGCTCTGTTTCTTCTGTTTTCCTCACTCCGTAAAGTGAACGTGGGAGAAGATATGATCCTGACAGAAGCAGTGATAGCCCACGCACTTGCTGCAATACCGGAACTGCAGATCCGGATAGTCCGTATCCGTGCGGCCGCACACGGCACACTTGTGGTGATACCCCTGCTGCTTCTGCTGCTGATGGACGGCCTTCTTGAAGTTCACCGCCTGCCGGGAGTGCTGATACTGCTGCCGCTGCGCCCAGCCCTGCAGGGTGGGCCATGCGAAGATCAGGAAGTTCAGCAGCGCCATGACCGGCAAAATCACGCCGCCCCAGTTCTGCGCCAAAATGGCCCGAACGATGCCCACCGCAAACAGTCCCACATCGATGTAGGCCAGCCACTTCATCTTCACCGGGATGATGAACATCAGCAGCACCTGCGTATTGGGGAACAGCAGTGCAAAGGCCAGGAACATGGACAGGTTCACGTAGCTCGTCCCCGCCACCGCAAAGTTGCCGCCCGTAATGGCGCTGGCCAGCAGAGCGCCGATGACCGTCAGCAGCACGCCGCTCCAATAGTAGAGGTTAAACCGTGCCGTTCCCCACTCCCGCTCCAGCGTGGAGCCGATCCAGTAGTAGAAATACAGCTCCACCACCAGCCAGAACACACTGGTGGTACTGGGTACGAAAATGTAGGTGACGATGCGCCACACCTCACCCCGCAGCACCATCTGCGGATCAAAATACAGGAAGTTCAGGGCATTGGCGTTGGTGCCTCTGGTCAGCATGATTAGGAAAAACACCACCACATTGCCGATAACGATATAGCGCATCAGATCCGGCACGCCGAAGCGGGGATGCCGGGCGCAGAACCGGTCTGCGGCGTCATAGAGCTTTCTCAAGGGAAATTTCCTCCAAACACTTATTTTTATTCATTGTACCCCATTGTACGGAAAAAGTCATGACATTTTTTTGAATATTCCGGAGAAAATGCCGCAAGATCCCCCCAAAAGGCGTTGACAAAGTTGCGCCCGGCTGGTATACTTTATAAGCCGCTTTGAATGGGTAGAAGTTTCGGCTCCCGCAGCCGACGCCCCCGACAGCGAGTCCGTTATAAAGGAAAGGCAGGTGCAACAAGTAATGCAGGCAATTATCGTGACCGGTGGTAAGCAGTACAACGTTTCCGAGGGTGATACGCTTTTCATCGAGAAGCTGGACGTCAACGCCGGCGACGCCGTGGTCTTTGATCAGGTGCTGGCCATCGTGGACGGCGAGAACTCCAAGTTCGGTACTCCCGTGGTGGAGGGTGCCAAGGTGGACGCCACCGTGGTGAAGAACGGCAAGGGCAAGAAGATCCGTATCTTCAAGTACACCCCCAAGAAGGGTTACCGCAAACGGCAGGGTCATCGTCAGCCCTACACCAAGGTGGAGATCGGCAAGATCTCTTTCTAAGGCATGACGACCGTTACATTCCTCACGGAGGATGCACGCATCATCGGGTTTGACGTGCAGGGCCACAGTGGCTGGGGAGAATCCGGCGAAGACATCGTCTGCGCCGCCATTACCAGCGCCGTCCGTCTGGTGGAGGCCACCGTAAACGACGTGATGGGTCTGTGTGCTGCGGTAAAGGTGCGGGAAGCGGATGCCTCGATTTCCCTTCGGCTCCCCGGCGGACTAGCCAACACGGCCGAGTCCACCTGTCAGAATCTCCTGACGGGGCTGATGGTCTATCTGGCGCAGCTTCACGACGAATATCCCGATAACATTGAAGTTATGGAAGGCTGACCGCCCTCCTCTTCTCTACCCTTACAGAAAGGATGGTACTGAAATATGCTGAACATTGGTCTGCAATTCTTCGCCCACAAAAAAGGTATGGGCTCCACCAAGAACGGCCGTGATTCCGAGTCCAAGCGCTTGGGTCCCAAGCGTGCGGATGGTCAGCACGTTCTGGCCGGCAACATTCTGGTTCGCCAGCGTGGCACGCATATCCACGCCGGTGCCAACGTGGGCCGTGGCTCCGACGACACCCTGTTCGCCAAGGCCAACGGTGTGGTTCGCTTCGAGCGTCTGGGCAAGGATCGTAAGCAGGTTTCTGTTTACCCCGCCGAGTAAAATTTACGTTCAAAAAACCGTGGAAGCTGCGCTTCCACGGTTTTTTCCTTTCTCACAGCCGCCGCTTTTTCTCCAGCGCCTGCAGCGACAGCTCCCCCGCCAGCTTCAGCAGTGCATCCGCCATGACCCGCTCCGCCGGCAGGCCCCCGGCCTGCGCCCCTACCTTCCGGTAGAATTCGTATAGGCTCTCCTCCACCAGTATCTCCACCCGCTTCATCGATTCCACCCCCCAATTTAGATAGGTCCATTCTACACCTTTTTGTCGTCGGGGTCAATTGACCTCATTCCGTTCTTTGCTTCCTGTTATGATAACAGGGAAAGAAGGTGAGGTCATGGTCAGCGCCGCTCTGGTGGGGCAGGTGATTCAAAGCTATCGGCTCCGAAAGGGAATGTCACAGGAGGTCCTCAGCGGTCTGGCCGGTCTGGACCGCACCCATTACAGCAAAATCGAGCGTGGACTGCGGAGTCCCACCCTCGATACCCTTTTCAAAATCGCACAGGCGCTGGATATTCCGCCCAGCGATATCGTCCGGCAAATTGAGCAGCAAATATCAGAGTACCCCGAACCATAATTTTATGGGAGGTAAGCCCGTGGAACAGAAAATCAAGCAGGACAGCATCCGCATCGGGGAGAATATACGCCGCATCCGTCTGGCTCAACACATCAAGCAGACCCAGCTGGTGCAGCTGCTGCAGCTGGAGGGCATCAACATGACCCGCGAGACACTGGTGAAGATCGAACGTGGTGTCCGACATATTGAAGCCACCCAGCTCCGGGGCATCCGAGACGCCCTGCACACCACCTATGACGAATTATTCCGGGAATCATAACCAGCTGAAAAAATAGCGGCTGTCTCTTAT
>ENA-OYWZ01000913-OYWZ01000913.1-human-gut-metagenome-genome-assembly--contig:-NODE-913-length-14593-cov-8.995804_pt1 | contig 14593 bp, 13 predicted proteins | sample MGYA00244841_ERZ653414 | MGnify/ENA primary metagenome ERZ653414 (study PRJEB26926, sample SAMN06164894) | human gut metagenome | biome: ENVO:00009003; feature: ENVO:2100002; material: ENVO:00002003... | reverse complement strand
ATATAATATAAATAATAAAGGAGGATGCGCAATGCCTTTAACCAAAAAAGCCGAGCGGACAAAAGCCAAGCTGACCGCTTCCGCCAGAAAACTCATCAGCGAACGGGGATTTGACAACGTTTCCGTCGAAGAAATCACGAAAGATGCCGGTGTGGCAAAAGGCACATTCTACCACTATTTTGTATGCAAGGAAGATGTCGTTCGTGAATTTTCCACCCGAGTCATAGAAGAAATATTTACCACTGCCATGACGATGCCCGGAGGCCCTCAGGAAAAACTGACCTATTACTTCAATGCCATTCTCCACGAAGCGGACCGCATGGGTGTAAATCTGATCCGCCAATGGATCCGCGATATCATGTCTCCCCGCTCCGCAGAAGAAGGCGCGGAAAATCTCCGCGAAGGATATCGTAAAATCTATACCATTCTCAAGCACACCAAAGAAGAAAACCGGCTGAAAGAAGATACACCGGTCGCGTTCCTTACGAAACTTCTTCTCTCCCATCTTTACGGTGCGCTCATCACATGGTGCATGTTGGGCGGCTCTTTCAAGCTGAGCGAAGAATCCAATCAGTTCGTCACGGAAGAAGTCAATGCCTTCCTCTATAAATATATGAAATAATAAAAAGCAGCCGCCGGCTTACAGATGAAAAAAACGCCGCATATTCAACAGCGGCGTTTTTGCTTGCAAAAATTCATTCTATTCTTTTGTGTCATTACGGCAGCAGATCCTTCACATTCACTCATTATGACACCTTGCCGTCCGTTGTCATTCAGCACTTTTAGCTGACAGCTGAGAGCTCACAGCTAACGGCTAACAGCTTTCAGCTCACAGCTGATAGCTTTTATCTTCTTACCGATTCCCTCACCACGGTGACAGATTCTTCGCTGGTGCTCAGAATGACGCCTTACCGTCCGCCGTCATTCTGAACGGAGGTAAAAATGCTTTGTGGGAAAGACGGAAAACGGAACAATGACACAGAGTGAAGAATCTATTATGCTGATGACAGCTTATAGCCTTTCCACCATTGCCCGCGCCCATTCCGTATCAATAATGACATCCGCAGGCGAAAGGGCGTCTATGGTTTCCAATGCCTTTTCCAGGAGCGCGTCATACAGGGCTTTGTCAAATTCCACCGCCGCCAGCATTTCTCCATGTCCGCGGAGAAGGAATCCATGCTCTCCCTCTTCGTTGGTGGCAAAAAATATTTCATCAATCCCCTTATCCTTGTAATGAGCCTCCACCTTGGCATAAATACCGCTCTTCATGACTTCCACAATCTTGTCATTGAATCCCGCGTCAAAAATCAATAGTTTTTCTTTGAATTCATTGTGAGACAGGACGATGCGTTTCGTGTAGCCTTTAAAGGCGTTGTCCTCCGCCGTGAGTGTTTCTTTCATCGCCGTGTAATCGGAACCATCAGCGCTGCATACGATAAAAAGCTTTTCCGCCGGTTCATGGTAGATGAAATTATAATGCAGCGCAGCAGACGCACCGCAGTCCACGCAATGAAAAGAAAAGGCTTCATCATTCCTGACCGCTTCCTTAAGCGGAGGATCTTCCATCGTATTGATACTGTCCCACACACGGAAAAATTGTTTCTTCCCGCACTTCGGGCAGGTGATTTCCTGCATCTGTGACTGTGACATAACCGCTCCTTATGATTGATGAATCGCGCGGAGGGCTTTAGCGCCCCACTCCGCATTAATAACCGGCTGGTTCCTTGAAAGTGTTTCCAGCATATCTTTCACACCCGTTTCGATTTCGCGGTACATCGGCGCCTCAAATGCATATGCCGCGATGACTTTTCCCTTTTCCTCAAAACGAAAATAATGGTTCCCGTCAGCCCCCATATCAAAAAGGACACGCTCCGGATGAAGTTCGGGACTATGACGCCGGAGCGACATAAAGGCAAGACCCTTCATCAGTTCAATGACGCGGTCATCGAAACCGCCGTCAAGGATCATGAGTTTTTCCCGAAGTGCCTCCCGTGACGTGACAAGCCGTTTCTTCACGCCCCGAAGTTTTTCTTCATCAAGGCGGTGTTCTCTATCCTGCCCGGTAAGCATCTTCCATGCCTTTTCATAGTCTTCTTGATCTGCTGCATAGTACACCAGGAACAGCGCCGACGGCTGATAGTACAAAAAGGAATAGTCCATATGGGACTTTTTACCGCAATGGCCGCATATCGACACGAAAGCCTCTCCGTCGCGCACTTTTTGTATCATCTCCGGCCGCTCTTCCGTATTGATATAATCAATTGGTGAAAACACCATAGACTTTCCGCAGTGAGGACAGGCAGTTTCAAGCAAAGACATAGATTCTCCCCTGTTTTTTTGTTCCATTATATCACGGCATGCCGGAACGGACGGAAGTGGATAAAGAAAATAATTTTCCCTGCCAATAAAATAACGGACTCCCTTTTATGAGAGTTCCGTTATTTTCCTTTTCTCCTATTCCTTATCTGAAAGTCAGCACTTCCTTTAAAGGCTTCCTTTCATTCGCAGCGGGTATGACTTCGGGATGGCCCACCGCGATGATGCAGGACACATCATACTCTTCGGGAAGATCAAGAATTTCTTTGATCTTTTCTTCGTCATACCGTCCCATAATGAGCGTCCCCAGATCCACCGCCCGTGCGGCAAGGCAGAAATGATCCGCCGCCATGCCCGCATCAAAAGACTGCCAGTGGGTTCCCTTTGTCGTAGACGCTTCTCCATTCGGTTCATAGCCGGAAAGCCCTTTTACTGTGCAAAGCACGATGAGCGCAGGCGCTTCGTGGATGTTTTCCGTATTCCAGGGAAACTTCTTCGTGCATTCATCAGCAATACGGTTCTTCAGATCATTGTCCAGCACCGCCACATAGCGGACAGGCTGCGTATTTTCCCAGCAGGAAACCATCTGCGCGATTTCCACCACATTTTCGATGTCCCCTGCGGAAACAGGCTCTTTCGTATAATTGCGGATACTTCTCCTTGTAACCAGGCATTCGATTGCGTCCATAGTACCATCCTCCAGACTACAAAAAATCCTTTTCTCTATTATACGGAATTCTTAAAAATCCGCCACTGTTTCATGAGAAAAACAAACATATTTTTCTGCTGAAGAAGCGCCCTGTCCTGCTCCCGATTTCTTCATTTTTTAAGAAATATCTTTTCCACATAAGGCGAAGTGAAAGCGCGGAGAACAGAGAAATACCCCAGCCGCAATTCCACGATATCTCCCACTTTGTATTCCTTCACGCTGTCTGTCACATCCAGCATGAGATGATCCGAACTGGCACCTAAGATAAGAATGCCTTCATCCACAGGCGTTGCCGTTTCCGCATCAAAATCCTGACGTCCGATGGCACAGATGACCTTTTTCCTCTTTTCACCCCTGTCTGTAAAAACGGGTTTCCGTCCATAGCTGTCCACCCCCGCCGTTCCCCAGGGAAGGCTCGGTTTTACTTTCGCTTCCACCACTTCACATTCCAGAATAAATCCGTCATTCCTCGTTCCCGGCAGGAAAGTATACCTGCTCCGTTCCTTGCCGAAAAGAAGGCTTTCCCCAAGACGGAAATTATCTACCCCTTCACAAATACCACCGCGCATCATGAGATCCAGGGCCGCGCTGTTTCCGCCGCTGACGATTTCCAATGTATGGCCGGCGGCATTCTCCACTTTCCTCCGCATTTCTGCAAGGCATTCCATTTTTTCCTCATCGGCCTGAATAAAAGAAAAGCAGGTCAGGTTGGTGCCGATACCGTAAAGATCCACATGAGAAAGCTTTTCCGTTTCCACCGCGGCGGCAATCAATTCCTCTTCATCCACATATCCCTCGCGGATATCGCCAAGATCCATCATGAGGATGATTTTATGACGCTTCCCCTGCTTTTCACACTCCTTATTTATCGCACGGACGGTTTCCATTTCAGACTGGAGCGACACATCCGCATAGCGGACCAGATCCTCTATTTCCGAAAGCATGGGCGGACGGATGAGCCACTTTTCCGCTTCGATATTTTTCAGTTTCTTCAGATTCGCCACGCGGGAATCGCCAATCATGGCAAGGCCGCCCGCCAGATAAGCTTCCGCCAGTTCAGGCGCACCGCAGCATGCCTTCGTCACACCCATGATGCGGATACCGTGACCGGCACACAGCTGTCTGACGACCCTCGTATTTTCTTCAATCCGTTTCAAGTATATTTTCAACCGGGGATACATTGCCGCCTCCTGAAAAAGCCCACCCCGTCAATTTCCGGAATGAGCTTTTTAGTACGAAATTACTATTTCCAGTATTCCACTTCGTCAAGATTCAGACCCACGTCAGCCGCACGGAAGACCGGATCCCTGCCTTCTCTCTTCTGGCGCTCATAGTCTTTCATCACTTTGACTGCCGTTCCGCCGAGAACAAGGCAGGCAGGAATATTGATCAGGCACATAAGAGCCATGAGAATATCGGCGATATCCCAGGCCGCTGCCATAGACATGCCCGCACCGACGAAAATGACGAGGGATGCCAAAATTCGGAAACCTGTCATAAAAGATTTTCCCGGTTCTTTTTTATGAATAAAGATCAGGCAGTTATCCACATAGAAGAAGTTGCCGATCAGTGTGGAAAAGGCGAAAAGCACCATGCACACCGTGATAAGAATCGGACCGAAGCTTCCAAAAGCCACAGTCACAGCATTCTGCACATATCCCGCACCGGCGATTTCTTTCGTAATCGGAGTACCGGAAGCCAGACACATCATAGCGGTCGCCGTACAGATGAGGAGCGTGTCGATGAAAACGGACAGCATCTGTACAAGTCCCTGCTTGACCGGATGGCTTACATCAGCGGAAGCGGCGGCATTCGGCGCGGAACCTACGCCCGCTTCATTGGAAAAGAGTCCGCGCTTTACGCCGAACATGAGACAGGATCCGGAAACGCCGCCCAGAATGGACCGGAAATCAAAAGCATCGGCAAAAATCATGCTGAATACATGAGGAATGAGATTTATATGCATCACAACGACAATCACAGCCGCCGCCACATAGATGAGCCCCATAATCGGCACGAGAACACCGGTGACACGGAGGATACGTCTTCCGCCGCCCATGATGCAGTACCCCACCAGCGCGCCGAGAATGGCACCGATGATCCACGGCGTGACAGCCGGATCATACCAGCTGTATGCCGCAAAAGTGGACTGCAGATTATACGAAGCAAGCATATTGAAGCCGCCGGCATAGGTGATGATGAGGAAGAAAGCGAAGAGTACGCCAAGGGTGCGGTTGTGCATGGCGGATTCGATGTAATAAGCAGGCCCGCCGTAGCTGTCTCCCTTGCTGTCTCTTCTCTTATAGACCTGGGCAAGGGTACTTTCAATAAACGCGGACGCTCCGCCGATGACGGCAATAACCCACATCCAGAAAACGGAGCCCGGCCCGCCAAGACAGATTGCCGTGGAAACACCCAGAATATTTCCTGTACCTACGCGGGATGCCGTGGAAACCATGAGCGCATGAAAGGGAGAAACCGCCCCTTCATTCTGCGGCTTTTCCATTACAAGGCGGATACTTTCCCAAAACATACGGAACTGCACCAAACCCGTCCTGCATGTAAAATACAGCCCTGCCGCCGTTAATACCACAACGAGGATGGGATAATACAGTATCCCGTCCAGATAATCAAGAATTGGCATCATAACCGTTTCCCCCTCTGCGTCCGCGGGTAAATACCGGGCACTTCATTTCAGTCCCCGAACCCATGACGACTTCAACATAAAATTCCTGTCCTGATTTGAATCATAACTATAAAAATAGTAATAACTTATATGCCTTTTGTCAACAAATTCCGTAAAAGCGCAAACAGGCTCCCATAGGGTTCAGAAAAAAGCAAAGGCCGTACCTAACTTCCTTTTTATTTGCAAAAACCGGATAAAAAATCCCTGCTGATCCGATTCCCTTTACTCCTTCTCCTCTGTTTCCATTCCCACATATTCTTCGCCCCGGTCTTCCACCTTTACTTTTCCGCCGGTCATATCCCGGAAATACATTTCATGCCTTGCTTTATTTTCCGGAAGACAGAGGCATGTGATTTGCACTTCTTCCGCAAAGATTCTGTCCAGTACACGGATATCCGTACCTTTGATGTAGTGTTCAAACGTGCCTGCCGCGGTATAGGGAATCGTAAGTTCCAGGCGGACGTGGGGTGTGAAACAAAGAACACCCGCTTCCTCCACGGCTTCCGCCAGAATACCGCCGTATGCTCTCGCCAGTCCGCCCGTCCCCAGTTTGATGCCGCCGAAGTATCTTGTCACAACGGATAGAGTATTAGTGAGCGATTTCATCTGCAGGACATGGAGCATGGGATGTCCTGCCGTCCCCTGCGGCTCTCCGCCGTCGCTTGATTTCTCACGGATGCGGACGGTGCCGATGCGCCATGCCCAGCAGTTGTGGGCCGCATCTTTGTGATTTTTCCGCACAGTTTCCAAAATGGACTGCGCTTCCTCTTCTGTTTCTACAGGGAAAAGCTGCGCAATAAATATTGATTTTTTTATCTCCGTTTCTTTTCGGCAAGGTGTCCGCACCGAGCGGTAAGGAATGAGCATGAATGATCCTCCATGAAATATATTTCTATTGTACCATGAAAAAACACCTTCCCCTGCTTGCAGAGAAGGTGTCTTTATCATTTCAAGGTGTAATCGTAATCTTCTTTCAGGATGAGGATGGCGCCTTCATCGCCCTTCATGGCCGCTTTGATAAGCCATTCCATGGCAGACTTTTCATTTTTCCTCACGCCTTCCCCGTTGGCAAGGGCGCAGCCGTAATGGGCCATGGCGAAAGCATTTCCTTTTTCTGCCGCTTTTTTATAATATTTCACGGCTTTGGAAATATCCGCTTCTGCACCGAGACCCGACTCATAGCAGAGACCCAGCGCCGCATCGGCTTCGGGCAGTTTGTATTTCGCCGCTTTCTTAAAAGCATCAAAAGCTTTTTTCGCATGATTTTCCACACGGCTTGCGCGATAAGCGTATCCCATGCGGAGATAGACTTCTTTATCTCCCATCGCTTCCGCTTCTTTGGCCATGGCAGCAGCCTTTTTCTCATCCACCACGCCTGCCGCCCCTGTCAGATACTCCGTGCAGGCCACCGCCAGAAATCCGCGGAGCGTTTCATCGGCATCGGGGTCGCCCGCTTCTTTCCCCTTCCGTATCCATCTTTCTGCTTCCACGGTATTTTTGGGCACGGATACTCCCTGCGCGTAAAAAAGACCGGTCATAAGCATGGCTTCCGAATCTCCCCGCTGTGCCGCCAAAAGGTAGTATTTAAAAGCAGTTGCGGGATTAACCTGCCCCATGACACCTTCATCGTATATCCGGGCAAGAAGAATGGCCGCTTCCGTATATCCTGCCTCAGACGCATGCTCCAAAGCACGTTTGGCTTTCCGCGGATTCGGCTTTCCTCCATTAAGCCCCCGAAGGTACAGCTTTCCCAGGTACAGCCACGCTTCATCATCGCCCATTTCCCCGCACAGGCGGTAGCAGTGGGCCGCTTTTTCCTCATCCTTTTCCAGCCCGTCTCCCTTTTCCAGCCGGCGGCCGATAACGCCGATTTCATGAGCCGCTTCGCCGGCACCCAGGTTGGCCGCTTTACGGAAATAAGTGACCGCTTCGTCGATATCTCCGGCAGCCAGGGTATCCTGCCCCATGGAATAATAGTATTCCATCATTCGATCTGATGCCATGATGCTTATCCTTTCCTCAGGACACAAAAGCGCCCTTCACACTTCGGGACAGGCCCGCTATTTCAAGTAGTTGCTGCTTAAATCGCAGAATCTGATTTATAAATGTTTTCTTAATTCCGGAAGCGGGAAAACCGCCGCCGGAGAACGATTTTACCGAAATTCCATGCAGAGATCTTCAAAAAGCTCAGCTGACGGCTTTTCCACGTGATCTGCAAGGCGCACATCCGCCGACGGAACGATTTCACCGAAAGGTACAGCGCCTTCCTCTTCATAAATAACGCCCAGTACGAGGCTGTCGGTGTCGGAAAGCAGATGGAACGCAGCAGCCTTATCATGAGGATCATAGTTTTCCCGTATATCTGCCAGTTTTTTCAGATGACCATTGTACCATTCCACTGTATTGAACTGGTTGAAAGTGACGCAGGGCGTGAAAATATTGACATAGGAGAAACCTTTATGATCAACCGCTTTGGTAATGACATCCACCATATTCTTCATGTCGATGGCATACGCCTGCGCCACGAAAGTAGCGCCCGCGGCAAGAGCCATGGACGGAGCGTCAAGCGGGGTGAGGGGATTGCCGTCAGGCGTCGTCTTAGTCACAAAGCCTTTGGAAGACATGGGGCTCGTCTGCCCTTTTGTCAGGCCGTAAACCTGGTTGTCGAAAACGATATAGGTGATATCCATATTTCTCTTCATCGCATGGAGGGCGTGTCCCAAACCGATGGCGTAAGAGTCACCGTCACCGGAGCAGACGATCATATGAATATCTTTGTTGGCGCATTTGATGCCCTGGGCAAAAGGAAGCGCGCGTCCGTGGGTCGTGTGGGCGCCGTAGCAGTACTGGTACCCGCCGATGCGGGAAGAACAGCCGATACCGGAAATCAAAACGATATCTTCATTCGGCCAGCCTTTAGCCGCACAGACAGCGGCAATCGCATTTTGGATCCCGAAATCGCCGCACCCGGGGCACCAGTTTGGCACGATAGTATTTTTATAATCTCTCGGTGAACCCATAATCAGATGACCTCCTTGGATTTATTGATAATGGTCGAAGCCAGGAACGGCGTGCCGTCATACTGCAAAAGAGAAAGAAGTTTATCGTGGCAGTCAAAGCGGATGGCAAACTGCTCGCGGAGCTGCGCCGTCAAATCCTCTTCGACAATGAGAACCTTCTTCGCCCCTTCGATATACGGACGGAGTTCTTCTGCGGGGAACGGGGAAATCAGGCGGAGCTGGATATGATTTACCTTCCTGCCTTCCGCTTCCAGACACTCCCGCGCTTCTTCCAGCGCGCCATTGGTGGAAGTAATGCCCACCAGGAGCAGGTCGCAGTCCGTTTCTTCATGGGCTGCGGTAAACGGCTGAATGGCTTTGGAAACGGCAGCGAACTTTCTGTGGCGCTTTTCCATTTCCATCACACGGTCGCCCTGTCCTTCCGCCGGTTTGCCGAATACATTATGTTCAAGGCCCGTGGAAAGGAACATGCCGTTTTTCACGCCGGGAATCGTCCTTGGGGAAATACCGTCTTCCGTATCCTCAAAACGGTGGAAATAAGATTTCGTTTTCATATCCAGTTCAGAAAGGCCTTCCGTCACCAATTTACCGCGGCGGATACCGATACGGTTCCTGTCGAAAGCGGAAACAGACTGCTTGCACATGCCAAACTGCAGATCGGACAGCACAATGACAGGAGTCTGGTATTCCTCCGCCAGGTTAAACGCTTCCTGGACGATATAGTAGCAGTCTTCGATAGACGCGGCAGCAAGAACGATTTTTTCCGCATCTCCGTGACCGGAGCCGACAGCATAGCGGATATCGCTCTGCTCCACCTTTGTCGCCATCCCTGTGGACGGCCCTGCACGCATCACATCGATAATGACCACCGGGATTTCAGCAACCGCCGCCATGGAAATGGATTCCGCCATGAGAGAAAGCCCGGGGCCTGATGTCGCGGTAAACGCCCGGACACCTCCATAACCCGCCCCCATTGCCATCATGACCGATGACAGTTCATCTTCCGTCTGCACGACCGTGCCATGGATCTTATGGGCCACTTTTATCATATATTCCATAATTTCCGACGCCGGAGTAATCGGGTAAGAAGCCATAAAACGGGATCCTGCGGAAATAGCGCCGAGCGCAGCCGCTTCATTCCCAAGCAGGTACAGCTGGTCTTTCTTCTCGGGAACAGCCAGTTTCCCCAGCGCCACCCCCTGCATGGCAGCGACAGCCGTATCATAACCTTCCTTGAAAATTTCTTTATTCTTATTAATCACCGTCTCCCCTTTTTTCGCAAAACGTTCCGCAATAAAGCGGTAGAACGGCGTTTCCGGAAATCCGAGCAGTCCTGCGCTCATACCGAGAGCGGCAATGTTTTTCATCTGCATGGATCCGTACTTCTTTGCCATTTCCGTAATGGGGAGCGGCAGGAAAATACGTCCCGTATGCGCCTCCCATTTCGGTTTAAAAGCATCGTCGGCAATAATAACACCGCCTTCACAAATTTCCTTCCCGTGAAGATCGATCGTTTCCTGGTCAAGAGCTACAAGACAATCCACATGCTCTCCGATCGTCGCAATTTCCTTGGTCGCGATACGCAGGGCAATCGTCGTATGTCCGCCTTTGATCCGGGATGCAAACAAGCGCTGGCTGAAAAGGGAATATCCCTCCTGCGCCAGAACACGCCCCAGAATTTCTCCGCAGGATTCAACGCCCTGTCCCTGCTGCCCTCCCATTTTCCAGATAAAATCTTTCTTTTCCACTCCATCTTCCTCCTTGTCGATGTTCAGTGAATCGATCCTATGTGCACGGTAATGGTCCGGTATCGATTTTTTATCATACACATACGATTTCATTATACCATCAAAGTCGTTTTTATAAATGGGCTGCCGCCGTTAAAAGGCAGAAATTTTCAAGGAAATAAAAACACAGGTACCGGATATTGAATATTGTCGGCTGCCGGCCCGGAATTATCGTTTTCCTCATTATGACGCTTAACGTTCCCCTCATTATGAAACTCTCTCCTTCAATCGTCATTCTGAACGGTGGCAAGAATGCCGTATGAGAAAGCAGGGAAGCGGCAACATAACACGGAGTGAAGAATCTATTGCTCGGATGACATCTCTCACGGATTCTTCCGGACACCTTTGTCCTACTCCCTTTCAAATTTATGCATGCAAATAGGAAGCCCCGGCATATGAAAAAAGACACCTACATTTGTAAGTGTCTTTTCCTTTATCAGCAGCTTCCTATCCTCCCGGGCCGCTTCCGGCCAAGTACTTTCGGCGTTTGTGAGCTTAACTTCCGTGTTCGGCATGGATACGGGTGATCCTCACAGCTATCGCCACTGTTTCTCTGAGAGCCTGTTCTCTCAAAACCATATAGAAGAAGTACTGAAGTTATTCGCTTGTCTCGGTGTTTTCTAAGTTAAGACCTCGACCTATTAGTTTTATGTCGCTCCAAGCCTTGCGGCTCTTCCACTCATAACCTATCTACCTCATCGTCTGTAAGGGGTCTTACTCATTGCTGATGAGAAGTCTCATCTTGAGGTTGGCTTCGCGCTTAGATGCTTTCAGCGTTTATCCTTCCCGGATGCGGCTTTCCAGCCGTGCCACTGGCGTGACAACTGGGACACCGTTGATCCGTCCACTCCGGTCCTCTCGTACTAGGAGCAGCTCCTCTCAAACTTCTTGCGCCCGCGATGGATATGAACCAAACTGTCTCACGACGTTTTGAACCCAGCTCGCGTACCACTTTAATGGGCGAACAGCCCAACCCTTGGGACCTACTCCAGCCCCAGGATGTGATGAGCCGACATCGAGGTGCCAAACCTCCCCGTCGATATGAACTCTTGGGAGAGATTAGCCTGTTATCCCCAGGGTAGCTTTTATCCGTTGAGCGATGGCCTTTCCACTCAGTACCACCGGATCACTAAGCCCGACTTTCGTCTCTGCTCGACTTGTTGGTCTCGCAGTCAAGCTCCCTTCTGCCTTTGCACTCTTCGGCCGGTTTCTGTCCGGCCTGAGGGAACCTTTGGGCGCCTCCGTTACTCTTTCGGAGGCGACCGCCCCAGTCAAACCGCCTGCCTGAGAGGGTCCGCAGGGTCGTTACTCCTCGCGTTAGAATCTCAGCAACAGAAGGGTGGTATCCCAACATCGGCTCCGCACCGCCCTAGGGCAATGCTTCGGCGCCTCCCACCTATCCTGTGCATCTGTCACCGGGATTCAATCTCAAGCTGCAGTGAAGCTCCATGGGGTCTTTCTGTCCAGTCGCGGGTAACCTGCATCTTCACAGGTATTTCAATTTCACCGGGCCCCTCGTTGAGACAGTGCCCAAATCATTACGCCTTTCATGCGGGTCGGAACTTACCCGACAAGGAATTTCGCTACCTTAGGACCGTTATAGTTACGGCCGCCGTTCACCGGGGCTTCAGTTCGATGCTTCGCTTTCGCTAACTTCTCTCCTTAACCTTCCGGCACCGGGCAGGCGTCAGCACCTATACTTCAGCTTTCGCTTTCGCAGGCACCTGTGTTTTTGGTAAACAGTTGCTTGGGCCTCTTTTCTGCCGCCCCTTTTAGCTCTGAGCGTTTCTGCTCTTCACTGACCGGGGGCCATCCTTCTCCCTAGGTTACGGATGCAATTTGCCGAGTTCCTTAACGAGGGTTTTCCCGCGCACCTTAGGATTCTCTCCCCGCCTACCTGTGTCGGTTTACGGTACGGGCGGATCTTGTCTCGCTAGAAGTTTTTCTTGGCAGTGTGGGATTCATGAGTTCGTCAAAGTTTCCTTTAACTCCCCATCATGTCTCTGCTTTCAGCCGCAGGGGTTTTCCTCTGCTGCAACATACGCACTTGGACGCGCTCTTCCAGCCGCGCGATCATGTGCCCTCCTGCGTCGCTCCTTCGCTCGATCGACTTGATCCGGTACAGGAATTTCAACCTGTTGTCCATCGCCTACGCTTCTCGCCTCGGCTTAGGTCCCGACTTACCCTGAGTCGACGATCGTTGCTCAGGAACCCTCGGGCTTTCGGTGGAAAGGATTCTCACCTTTCTTTTCGATACTCATACCGGCATTCTCACTTCTTATTTGTCCACATGTCCTTCCGGTCATGCTTCTTCCTTATAAGAACGCTCCCCTACCCATGATATTGCTATCATGCCATAGCTTCGGTTCCGTGCTTGAGCCCCGGACATTTTCGGCGCAGCGTCTCTCGACCAGTGAGCTATTACGCACTCTTTAAATGGTGGCTGCTTCTGAGCCAACATCCTGGTTGTTTATGAAATGCCACATCCTTCGCCACTTAGCACGGCATTGGGGACCTTAGCTGATGGTCTGGGCTGTTTCCCTTTTGACTACGGCCCTTATTAGTCGCAGTCTGACTCCCAGGTATGATTGCAGCCATTCGGAGTTTGACTGGGTTTGGTAACCGGGTAGGTCCCTCTCCTGATCAGTGCTCTACCGCCTGCAATCTTTTCCCTGAGGCTAGCCCTAAAGCTATTTCGGGGAGAACCAGCTATCTCCACGTTCGATTGGAATTTCACCCCTACCCACACCTCATCCTAACCCTTTTCAACGGATATAGGTTCGGTCCTCCACACATTTTTACCTGTGTTTCAACCTGGACATGGGTAGATCACTGTGGTTTCGGGTCTACGCTTCCTGACTTGCGCCCTCTTAAGACTCGCTTTCGCTTCGGCTCCGCATTTCCTGCTTAACCTTGCCAGGCTTCGTAACTCGCCGGTTCATTCTTCAATAGGCACGCCGTCGACCTTATTATTAAGCGGTCTCCGACTGCTTGTAAACATACGGTTTCAGGTTCTCTTTCATTCCCCTCCCGGGGTGCTTTTCACCTTTCCCTCATGGTACTATGCGCTATCGGTCGATATCTGTGTTTTGCCTTGGAGGGTGGTCCCCCCTGCTTCCCACGGGATTTCTCGTGTCCCGCGGTACTCCGGTGCCATCTCCGCGTTTCTCTTTTTCGCCTACCAGGCTTTCACTGTCTTTGGCACTGTTTCCCAACAGTTTCGGCTAAGGTTCTTCGCGGGTCTGATGGTCCTCAACCCCGGTAAAGTTTCCTTCACCGGTTTGGGCTTCTTCCCTGTTCGCTCGCCGCTACTTGGGGTATCTCGTTTGATTTCTTTTCCTCGGGTTACTTAGATGTTTCAGTTCGCCCGGTTCCCTTCTCATGCTCTTGGGCATGGATGGCTGTGCATCATCACAGCCGGATTTCTCCATTCGGATGTCTGCGGGTCGCCGATTATTTGCATCTCTCCGCAGCTTTTCGCAGCTTGTCACGTCCTTCGTCGGCAGATATCGCCAAGGCATCCACCGTATGCTCTTAGTATCTTAACTTACGTTTTTTACCTTGACTTTTGTTTCTTTTTCCCCGGGGAAAGGGTTCCCTCTCTCCGGGTTTCCTTCAGTACGCCAGAAAATTTTTCTCTTTCGTGAAATTTTTTCTTTCGTTTCTTCTTCTATACAGTTTTCAAAGAACAGTGTCCCGGCTTGTCTGCCGGGTTGGTGGAGATGAGGAGAATCGAACTCCTGACCCCCTGCTTGCAAGGCAGGTGCTCTCCCAGCTGAGCTACACCCCCATGGTGCTTTTTTTCAAAGCTTTTTCCATCGTTTTTTCTTTTTCTTTTGCTTGGAAAAATGTGGTGGGCCTAACTAGACTTGAACTAGTGACCTCACGCTTATCAGGCGTGCGCTCTAACCAACTGAGCTATAGGCCCATTTTCGAGAGTTATGGTTCTCTCAAAACCGAACAGTACTTCGAGATTTCCGATGTCCGACCTACACGTTCTTAAGGTTTCCCTTAAGCGTGTCTCCTTAGAAAGGAGGTGATCCAGCCGCACCTTCCGATACGGCTACCTTGTTAC
>ENA-OYWZ01000796-OYWZ01000796.1-human-gut-metagenome-genome-assembly--contig:-NODE-796-length-16286-cov-7.713881_pt1 | contig 16286 bp, 9 predicted proteins | sample MGYA00244841_ERZ653414 | MGnify/ENA primary metagenome ERZ653414 (study PRJEB26926, sample SAMN06164894) | human gut metagenome | biome: ENVO:00009003; feature: ENVO:2100002; material: ENVO:00002003... | reverse complement strand
CCTCTACGTCTCGTGGGCTCGGAGATGTGTATAAGAGACAGGTTTAGGCATAATATGCTTGTCGGTTGAAAGATCGGCTGAGGTTAAAAGCAGTTGATAAGATTGTTTTATAATTTCATCTCCTCTAATTATGTCACTCTCTTATTTTTATTTCCCCTTTGCATTTTTATGCAGAGGGGATTTTTTTATCCCCCTCTTTACAAATTTGAAAAATCAATATATAATTAATTTATAAAGCTGTAAGGAGAATTATGGATATGGATGAAAAAAAGAATAACAAGGGGCTGAAAATAGCAGTCGCGGTCATGGCTGTTGTAATAGTAGCATTAGCCGGCGTCGTGACTGCGTTTCTTCTAAAGGGAGATAATAATGACAGGGAGACTTCGTCTGCCGTTACTGAGACCGAAGCTGAAACCGAGCCGACGTCTACTCAAGCGCCGACCGAAGCCCGGACAACCGAGGCTGTTACCACTGTTCATATCAATCCGACGGAAACCGTCAGCTTTTCAATGGGCAGCGAAAAAAGCGATATAAATGAAATATTGGATTATGATAAGAATAAGACGTATAAGGCGGCTCTCAGCGATTTTGCAAAAGAAGGAGATAAGATAGACTCGTTCGTATTTGTATTTTACGCTGAGGACGGCTCGTCGAATATCAGCAGCTACAAGGGCGCGTGCGGAATATCCGTCGACGAGTCCTGCAAGGCGGCTGCGGATAAGGGCTGGTATCAGTCTGACGATTTTGAAATTGATGTAAACAGCGCATATCTTGAGGTTACATGGGATGTTCCGGGAGAAATCAAGGATTATGTAAATGTAAGCGATAAGGGATTTATTGAAGTCGGATATTGGTGGGGCGGTCTTCAGAAGCTAAGGCTTTCAAGCATTATATGCAATTATACATCCTCGGCTCAGATACCTGTTGACGGTACAAAGACAATAGAGCCTGACAAGACGCTGAAATACGGAAGCGAAAAGGATAAAAAGGCCGTTATACCGCTTTCCGAGCTTATCGGCGAGGGAGACGTTCCGCAGTACTTTGAATTTAAAGTAAAGGCGGGAGGGGAGCTTCAGAAATATTCGGGAGCGTTCGGCATATCGGTTGACGATTCCTGTCCGGACAAAACTGACAAAAACTGGTATCAGAGTGGTAACGCCGCTGTTATGACGAATTCGGACAGCGCGACGCTTTATTGGCTTGTTCCTGATGAAATCAAGGATTATATCAACGCCGACGGCGACGTAATGCTGGGCTATTGGTGGAGCAAGCAGGACTCCGTAACGCTTGAATCCGTAACAGTCAAATACAGCAGCGGCGCGTCTGCCTCCGCGGCAAACGCCGACGCGGACATACCGAAAAACGATGAAAAAAACAAGATAACATCGGACGGTTTAAGCTCGGCTGAGATAGTAAAGGATATGAAAATCGGCTGGAACCTCGGAAATACCCTCGATTGCTATGATATAACGTGGGAAGTTGACGATTTTGAAACTGCATGGGGAAATCCTAAGACTACTAAGAAGATGATAGATACGGTAAAGGCGGCGGGCTTTAACGCCGTAAGAATCCCCGTGACCTGGAACGAGCACATGGACGGCGATAAAATAGAAGAATCGTGGCTGAACCGCGTAAATGAAGTAGTTGATTATGCCATTGATAATGATATGTACGTTATAATAAATGTTCATCACGACGATTACACATGGCTTAAGCCCAGCAGGGCAGATAAGGCTAAAAGCGAATCGAGACTAATCAGTATCTGGGAGCAGCTTTCGGAGCGTTTTAAGGATTACGACTATCATCTTCTGTTTGAGGGAATGAACGAGCCGAGAATAATAGGCGGCGAAAACGAATGGACCTGCGGAACGGCAGAGGAGCGAGATGTAATAAACGAACTGTTTGCTTCTTTCGTTGAAACTGTACGTAATTCCGGCGGAAATAATGCTGTCCGTTCATTGATTATAACCGCTCATGCGGCCGCTATGGACGAAACCGGTATTAAAGATGTGAAAATACCCGACGACGATAGGATTATAGTTTCGATACATTATTATTCTCCGTGGGACTTTGCAGGCGGCGATAATTCAAGATCGGAGTGGGGAAGCGACGCCGACAAAAAAGAGCTTGACAAGGGTTTTGAGCTTGTTAAGAAATATTTTATTGATAAGGGAGTTCCGGTAATAATAGGAGAATGCGGAGCTACAAATAAAGGAAACGACAGTGTCAGAGCAGATTACATGTCGTATTATATCGGCTCCGCTAAAAAAAGAGGAATCACCTGCTTTATCTGGGACAACGGAGCTAAGGAGGAGTTCGGACTGCTTGACAGAAGTAGTAATACATGGTATTTTAAAAATATCGTTGAAGCCGCTGTTAAGGCGGCGGGATAACGTAGCTTACTTGCCGTCCGCGGTTTACCGCGGACGGTTTGCGCCGTATTTTACGGGGAAATAATTGTTTTTAGTCAGCAGCGCTTTGAAAGGATGAAAAAAATTGATAACTGATCTTACAAAGGGAAAGCCGTCAAGGGTATTGTTTATGTTTACGCTGCCTCTTTTGGGGAGCGTTGTATTCCAGCAGCTTTATAATATTTCCGACAGTATTATTGCCGGGAGATTTGCAGGTGAAGACGCTCTCGCGGCTATCGGGGTATCGTATCCTGTTACTATGATTTTTATGGCTATCGCAATGGGCTGCAATATAGGAAGCTCTGTTATAATATCTCAGCTTTTCGGCAGCAGAAGAATGTCGGAAATGAAAACGGCGGTAAACACTTCGTTTGTTATGTCCGCGGCTATAAGCTTATGTATTCTGCTATTCGGCGTGATATTCTGCAATCCTATATTAAAGCTGCTTAATACTCCGGAGAATATTTTCGACGACGGAGGAGTATATCTCAATATTTTCACCTACGGTCTTCCGTTTCTTTTCTTTTATAATATATCTTCGGGCGTTTTCACTGCTCTTGGCGACGCTAAAACACCTATGTATCTGCTTATAGGTTCCTCTCTGGGAAATATCGGTCTTGATCTGCTTTTTGTAGCCGTTTTCGGCTGGGGAGTCGCCGGAGCAGCGTGGGCTACCTTTATAGCGCAGGGAGCGGCGTCGGTAGTATCGGTAATTATTCTTTTTACAAGACTCAATAAGCTTCAGTATGAGATCAGACCGAAAATATTTGACGTCGGTCTGTTCCGCAGAATAGGCGCGGTTACGATACCAAGCGTTTTGCAGCAGAGCTTTGTGTCTGTCGGAAACCTCTTTATACAAGGAATAATAAACGGCTACGGCTCTTCTGTAATAGCGGGGTATTCGGCCGCCATAAAGCTGAATACCTTTGCTATAATGTCCTTTGCCGCCGCCGGAAACGCGGTATCCAGCTATACGGCTCAGAATATGGGCGCCGGAAAAACGGAGAGAATCAAGCAGGGATATTCAGCTGGAGTCTTGATTTCGCTCGCAGTCGCACTGCCGTTTGTACTTATATATTTTATTTTCTGCCGGCATGCGCTTATGCTGTTTATGGAAAATGACCAGAGCGTAACCGCTTTAAAGACGGGAATGGAGTTTTTAAAAATAGTTTCTCCGTTTTATTTGGCGGTTGCCGTTAAAATAATGACTGACGGACTTCTCCGCGGAGCCGGAAGCATGAGAGCTTTCATGGTGTCGACGTTTGCAGACCTTATTTTAAGAGTTATACTTTCATATATTCTTTCAGCACGTTTTGACACGCTCGGAGTTTGGCTTTCTTGGCCGATAGGGTGGATAATTGCTACGGCAATAGCCTTTTTCTTTTACAAAAAGGGAGTATGGAAAAGAGGTTTGGTATAATTATATGCTTTTTTGTGACATGTTATAATTTTTTTGTGTAAATTTCTCCAGTATTAACAATTGAAATATAGTTTGTGCGGAAGTATAATAATAGTATTGAAGTCCGAATATTTTTTGAGGGGTATATTATTATGAAGTTAAAAAAGATTGTTACCTGTATGCTGGCTGCCGCAATTGCTGCCGGCGGAGTAATGTCCGGTATGGGAAATTACTCTTATCTCAGAACCGGTATCGTTTCAGCGGAAGTTTCGGTACCGGCGCAGTCGGTTGTTCTCAAGGAATCCGCTTATATCACATGGACGCCCGTCAGCGGAGCCGACGGCTATAATGTATATTGCAAGCCCGAAGGCGGAAGCTATGTTCAGCTTGATTCCATGCTTATAAGGCAGTATGGCGGCTATTTCAGAGCGGACGCCGTTGGACTCAAGGCCGGCAAATATGTTTTGAAGGTTGTTCCTACCTCGGGAGGAGAGGAAAATTCATCAGGCTCTATTGAATCGGCGCCTATAACAGTAGGAAGCTATGACAGAACCGGTTTTGCATGGACGGACGGCACCTCCTCCGGAGCATATAATGAAGACGGAACCCTCAAGGATAATGCCGTTGTTCTTTATCTTACCGAAGAAACAAAGGATACGGTAACAATGGATGTGGTAACAAGCAGCAGCGGCTCTACCACAAACGGTACGGGAATACAGAATATACTTAACCTTTATAAAAAGGGTTATGAAACAAGACCGCTTGATATAAGGGTAATAGGAACTGTAACCGATCCTGCGGTAACTGATAAGGGAGATATAACCATTGACGGCGGCGGAAAGCTGAAATGCGGAATAACTGTAGAGGGAATCGGCGACGACGCGGTTATTTCAGGCTTTGGTCTGAGAGTAAAGAATATGTCAAACCTTGAGATAAGAAATATCGGCGTTATGCTGGTTGACAGCAGCGAGGGCGACAATATTACTTTGCAGCAGGGGAACGACCACGTTTGGGTGCATAACTGCGATCTGTTCTACGGTATGGCCGGCAGCGATGCTGACCAGGCCAAAGGCGACGGTGCGCTTGACTGCAAGAAATCCACGTATATCACATTTTCTTATAACCATTTCTGGGACAGCGGAAAGTGCAACCTGCTGGGACTTAGCGAGGATACGACGGACGGTCTTTATATAACATACCATCATAATTGGTATGATCATTCGGATTCGAGGCATCCAAGAGTAAGATTCTATTCAGCTCATGTCTATAACAATTACTATGACGGCAATTCAAAATACGGAATAGGCTCTACGCTGGGCTCGTCCGTTTTTGCCGAGAGCAATTATTTCAGAAACTGTAAATATCCGATGCTGACCTCCATGCAGGGCTCAGATGTTGCAGACGGCGCTGAAGGAACGTTTTCAAGCGAAGACGGAGGAACTATAAAGGCTTACGGAAATTATATGGAGGGACAGAAAAGATTTGTTTCATATCAGGAGGATTCGGTCGAGTTTGACGCTTACGTAGCCTCCTCAAGGAATGAAAAGCTTTCGTCCTCTGTAACCTCCAAGCAGGGATCCAATACATATAACAATTTTGACACGGGAAGCGCTATGTATAGCTATACTGCGGATTCCGCCGAAGATGTTCCCGCTGTTGTAACGGCCGAAGCGGGCAGACTTGGCGGAGGAGACTTTGATTTTACCTTTACTGCGGACGATGATTCAAGCTATGCGGTAAATACGGAGCTTATGGCCAAGCTTAAGGCGTATGAGCCGTCTGTGATTGCAATAGGAAGCGGATTCGAGGACGGAGGAGAAGTTGAGCCTACAGAGCCTTCTGAAGAAACGACGGAAGCTCCGGTTACGACTGTATCCTCCGATACGTCGAAGCCTTCGACGACCGTTACGACAAAAATAACGCAGCCTGATATTTCAGCGGACGCGGTTTACTGTTCACCGGACGCGTCGTCTTCAGGAAAGGGAACCAAGGAAGATCCGATCGACGTGTTGAGCGCAATAAAAATGGTTCAGCCGGGAGGCGTAATTTATCTGCTCGGCGGAGTTTATAGCTTTGACAGCACTATATTGATTGAAGATACAAATAACGGAGCTGACGGAAAATACAAAACGATTATGGCTTATCCGGGCGATGAGGTTGTGTGGGATTTCTCGGCCATGGAGGTGAGCGATTCAAACCGGGGATTTGTTCTTGACGGCGATTACTGGTATTTCAAGGGCTTTGAAATAACCAAGGCCGGAGATAACGGAATGCTTCTTGCCGGAAACGATAACCTTATTGAACTGATGGAATTTAACGATAATCAGGATACGGGATTGCAGCTTTCACGCTATAAAACAAGCAATGCGGATATCGGTTCATGGCCTTCTGATAATTTAATTTTAAATTGCACTGCTAAAAACAACTGTGATAACGAAACAATGGAAAATGCGGACGGATTTGCCGCAAAGCTTACATGTGGAGAAGGGAACGTATTTGACGGCTGTATGTCATACAACAACAGCGACGACGGCTGGGATTTGTATGCTAAGTCTGAAACGGGGCCTATAGGCGTTGTAACGATAAGAAACTGCATAGCCTTTAGAAATGGTTATACGGAATTCGGCGAAGGCTTCGGAGACTGCGACGGCAACGGCTTTAAGCTTGGAGGCGGCGGTATAGGAACGGCTCATATTGTTGAAAACTGCCTTGCCTTTGAAAATCTTAACTGCGGATTTACAGACAATAACAATCCTAAGCTCGGCAGCGTTTCAAAATGCACGGCTTATAATAACGGTATAGGCGGAAACGGAAAGCCCAACTTCTCCTGCTACCGCTGCACTGACGACGGATGCGATTTTTCAGCCGTTCTCACATATGTAAACGCCGATAATTTTAACGCGGCGCTGGCTCCGGGAATCAGCTCGGCAAAAATAGCAAACGATAAGTTTGTCGGAACTATGGAAAATTCTGCTTATTATAACGGCGGCAAATATTATAACGTTACTGACAAGCAGACTATAAATAACGGAGATAAGATCGGAAATATAGTTACAATAACGGACGACGACTTTATCAGTCTTGAGGTTGCGCCGTATGTGAGCGCTTCCGAGGGATCCGGCGCAGACTGGTTTGATTTTCATAAGGAATGGAGAAATGCGGACGGAATCTTGAATACAGGCGGTTTCCTTGAAACGAAGGATTCCAGTGAATACAAGGATATAGGAATCGACTTCCAAAGCATAGAGCTTCCCATTGATCCTATAGATCCTCCTGTTACAACAGAACCGATTCCCGTTACAACCTCGTCTACAACGACGGCAGTTACTACTGAAGACGTCCCAGATAGTACGACTGAGGTTACTACGGAGGTAATTCCCGACGGCACAAAATACGGAGATGTTAATACTGACGGAAGTGTAAATATAGCCGATGTTGTCGCTTTAAATATGTATATTCTTAATAACGAAGTCAACGCGATTTCGTCGGAGGGGAAAGCTAATGCAGATTGTGCAAGAGATAACAAAATTGATGCCTCCGACAGTCTGACTCTTATGAATTATGTGGCAATGGTTATTTCAGCCGATAAGCTCGGACAGACGCTTGAATAATACGACCGGTTTAGTCTATACACAGTAATAAACCGAATAAAATGCACGAGGAAATTTAATTTCTCGTGCATTTTTAGTTTTTTATGAGGCTATTTTTATACTGTAATAAAACTGTAGTCTGGGTATAAGCTCCTTCCATTCGCCATTTATATTTATGTTTTCTGAAGATATGCATTTTTGTATTCCTAAGACGTCGGCTTTCATTCCCGTAACGGTTTTGGATATGGTCTTTGAGCACAGACCGGAAATTTTTGCGGCGGCTGCCTCTGAGGCTTCCTCGTGGCTTATCCCTTCTTCAACGCTTCCGCCGCTGATTTTTATTTCGGTGGTTATTTTTATATTCTTTCCGTCAAACTCAGCCTTTAGCTTGGGACTGCTTTTTCTTATTTGAAAGCTTATAGTCCTTCCGCCTACTTCTACGGGCAGATAAATGTCCCTCAAGGAACCGGTCAGCCAGCACAGGCCCTGCGATTCCTCCTCGGACAGTATTCCCACAATAGAATCCGAATCAATAACGGCCATTGTTAGCTTGTTGTTGCTTAGCGCAGGAACGGCGGCCATAGCGTCGTCTTCTAAAAGATCGTTTAAAACGCCGCTTATGTTTTTGTTTTTTATTTTACCCTTTCGGCATCCGCTTTCAATTAGGTCGGTAAGCTCGGTTTCCTCATAGCTTTCAATGGTGCCTGAAGCATTTTCCGGTATCATAAGCAGGGAGCAGGATGGTGAAATTCGGTTGTTCTGCATCATAACGGTCAGCATCTCCCTTATATTTCCGGGACTCAGAGCCAGAAGCTCCAGATGACCTGTAAACAGCGTTTTTCCCTGGCTGGTTTCAGCGTTTTCAATAGCTGTAAATATTGTCTCGCCGTTTCCGGAAAGTACGTCTTTTTCACCGTAAAGCCGGACTGAAACGGTTTTATTTTCCTTTCCGTCGCAGCCTATGCTTCTTACAAATCCTTTATCTCTTACTTCTGTTTTATGACTGCACCCGCAAAGGAGCAGAGTCAGAGCCGCCGCCGTCAGCAGTTCTTTTTTCATTGCAAACCCTCCTTATGAGCATAATTACCGGAATAATAATCGACAGTATTATAATCAGTATTCCCAGCGCCGGAAAAATATCAACTCCCGTTGAATTGAGCAGAGCCGATAATCCGAGCATCAGGATCACAGATAACAGCGTATTGTATTTAAGCTCCGGGAATATTTCTTTAATTAGTATCGACGAGAGAACAAGCTGAAGCGTGACGTTCAAAACGCACAGAAGCGTAAACACTATCATATAAAGGGAGTCCGACCTCTGAATACTGAACGGCTGAGAAAACGCGCCCGCTGTAAAAAACGGAAAATCCGTAAGGTCTATTATTCTGCCGAGAACTGTTATTTCTATAATGTATATAAGCTCGGTTACAATAAACGCGCCTATAAAAAATGCCGTAACGCCTCTGTGACTATTGGATTTAGTGAACTCAAGCAGTATAAACAGCATCACAAGCTCTCCTGAGGAACAAAAATTATTTGTTGTGCTGTTCATGACCGTTTTCAGTTCTGTGTCCGGAATGTAATTGGCAAGCTCGGCCTTAGGATATGCTCCGAATATTAATACCGCCATTGAAAAGACCAAAATTCCGAATATTATTACAGACGACTTGGAAAGAGAAGATAGTTTCATTGACGCGCAGTAAAGACATACGGCGGCAAGTATAACGGCGCAGGCGAGGCTGCTGTCTACCGGAAAATAAACGCTTTTGCTTACGCCCCACAGTCTGTTGAAGGAAACGGCTCCCCATACGATAAAGAAAAGAGCATAAAGGCATTTGCCGAATTTTCCGAAGAGCATTTCTTTTTTCAGGCTGAATCCCTCTCTTCTGTAAAGAGTCATCATCGGTATCGCCAACAGAAACTGCGCTATTATCGAGATGGCCGCTCCCGCCATCTGAGAGGCGTCGGCCGTTACTCCTGAGCATATCAGGCTAAATGTTTTTACTCCGAACATCAGAGCGAAAAGCTGGCTGTTTGATATATTATTCATGAAGCTCCTCCACTGTGAAGTTGTTGTTCTGCATTTTCCGGAAGCCTTGTCTTACAGCAATATCTCCCATTGTTTTAGGCTTGAAGGGCGATATCGGCGCAGTGTACGGGAATCCGAAATCCCCTGTGGCGCACATATTGAACAATACCGCGGATCCGAACAGACTGATTCCGAAAATCCCCCATATTCCGCCGCAGATTATAAATACTATACGAAGGATTGTAATTGCCGGCGCAAGATCGGGTATTACAAAGCCGCTTATAACGGAAAGCGCCGCTACCGTCAGAAGCGGAGTACTTATAAGACCGGAGGTCACCGCCGCATCGCCTATAATCAGACCTCCTACGATACTTACCGCTCCTCCTACTGCCTTAGGAAGCCGCAGACCGGCTTCTTTGATTATTTCGTATATTATTAGTACGCCTACCGTTTCCGTTATTATAGAAAACGGAGCGTTTTGCTCAGATTCGGCAAGAATCAGCAGGAGAGTGCTGTTTAAAAGCTCAGGGTGGTGCATGGCTATCGCCACATAAAGAGCCGGAAGCAGTATGGCAATAAGAAAAGCCGCATATTTCAGCCATCTTGTGAATGTGGCGTAATAAGGCTTGAAGTTGTAGTCGTCAACAGTCTGAAAATCGTCGCTCCATAATTTAGGAATAATAAGAGCAAACGGATTGCCGTCCACCAATATTGCAACTCGTCCCTCTATAAGCTTTGAGCATAAAACGTCAGGTCGTTCAGTTCTGCCGACAGAATTGAAAAACCGTTTTTTGTCCGGCTCTATAAACGGCTGTATATAGCCTGTGGACAAAATCGATTCAAGATCCGTTTTTTCAATTGACGTCATTATTTTTTCTATAAGCTTTTTCGGAACTCTGTCGGACATGTAGCAGATGCACATATCAGTCTGGCTTTTATCTCCCATTACAAACAGCTTCTGAACAAGAACCGGCGATTTCATTCGCCGCCTTATAAGGGACATGTTCGAGCGTATAACCTCTACAAAGCCATCGTGAGATCCGGTTATATTGTTTTCGCCGGACGGCTCGTCCACGCCTCTTTTGTCGTAGCCCTGGACTCCGAAGGCGAGAACGCTGTCCTGTCCGTCTGCGGCAAGCATTGCAAATCCGGAATTTAAAAGACGGAAAAAATCTTCGTAGTTATATGCTACGGGACGGTCGACAGACAGCAGCATTCGGTTTTCTATTTTATTAAACAGCGCCGCAGGACTCGGATGATCAAGCTTTAGATTCATAAGCGGGTGCAGTATCAGCTCTGTCATTGTCGAGGTGGAAACCATGCCCTCGCAGCATATGAGGGCGGTCCTTATTCCGCAGATTTCTATTTCATTTATAAGCAGGTCTGAGCTTCCGCCGGAAATTTCCTTGATTTTTTTCAGGTGAGAGGACAAATCCGGCAATATGCTTTGATACCTCAATTCTGTTGCTTTCATAACTATCTCCATTCTGCCGCGACGGAAGATTACGGCTGTTTATATAACTATGATTGGCAGAAAATGTGCATAAAATTCACATCGATAAAATAATTTAAATATAAAATTGCAAAAAAAATAAAATAATTCAAACACCTCATTTATAAAAACTAAACAAAAGTTATTTAATGTATAATAAAAAGCTTTACACAAAAAGTCTTTTAGTGTATAATTAGACAAAAGTTAATTTGTATTTGTTTAAGTTTTCTCTTGACTTTTGATTAAGTATCGTCTATAATAGAGTTGGTATCAGCTTGGAATAATTATGGTATTTTCGGGGCGGATTGTGAAGAATTATTGTATATAATGTTTAAAGCGCGATAAAATGAAGATTTATTCATTATATTCAACAATTCCAGGTGATTTATTTTATAAAACCATACAAAAAGCTTGAATACCTATTGACTTTAATGTGCATTTAACTTATAATTGTAATGTGAATAGATTATAAACGTTTAATTGCTCACATGGTCGAATATAATGAAGGGAATGTACAGCGAAAGAATTCCCTTGTTATAGATAAAATATTATGCTTAATCAGAAAAGGAGGAAAACGCAAATGAGGACCAAAAAAGTAATTGCGGGACTTTTGGCAGCCGCAACGTTGGCGTCTGTTTCGGTTTCTGCAATTGTATCGGCTGAAGACGGCTTCGGCGTCGGTATCAGCAATACAACCGCTGAAGCAGGCGGAAGCTTTACATTAACGTTAGATATGTCCAATATCCCCGATACCGGACTCAACGGATGTGATTTTGGAATTTCATATGATTCATCATTGGTTACTGTTGAAAGTGTAGAGCTTGGCGCATTGGCAAAAGACGTGTCGGGTGTGGAAACAGATCTGCCGTCGCCTTTTGAATGCAATATCGACACTGATATTATCAGCATAATGTATGCATTGGGTACAGTAAATCCTGATTATTATCTTACGGGCTCCGGTACATTTCTAAGTATTACAGGTACTGTTAAGGAAACCGCGGCCGCCGGCGACAAGGCGGACTTCAAAATAGTTCCTATTGACAGAGCTGTAAAGCCGGGAGATTCTGCAACTAATGCAAGCATTATATTCGGTTATATGTCGTCGGATGAAGCGATAACAGTATATGATCCGGTATTTACCGACGGCTATGTGGAAGTTACAGGAGATGTTCAGTCTTCAACAGAGGAGGGCTCTACGGAGGATATTCCGGTAGGAACCAAATACGGCGATGTTAATGTGGACGGCTATATAAATATCGCCGACGTAGTAGCGCTTAATATGTACATATTGGATAATGAAAGCAATGCGCTTACTGCCGAAGGCAAGGCTAACGCCGATTGTCTGAGAGATATGAAGATTGACGCTCAGGACAGTCTGGTGCTTATGAATTTTGTGGCAATGGTTGTTACAGAGGATAATCTCGGAGCAGCTCAGTAATTTGCAAATATAAATAAGTTTTTAAGCCTAACGGTTTAAAATAACGGGGGATCCGTAAATAAAAAAACAGCGGTCTGCGGGAGAAAGCAGACAGAAAGGAAAAATAGTGATGAAGAAGAGTAGAATTCTTTCGGCTCTGACATCTGTGGCTATGGTTGGTACCATGATTGCAAGCGCGTTGCCGTTTACAGCGTCAGCCTTTGATAGGTTAGTAGTCAAAGAGTCAGTAAGCCAGTTCAGCTTAGTGCCTGAAAAATCATCTTTCACTATGGATGAGGTTAAGGCCGGAAACGCTAAAACGACTGTTGCTATGTTAGTAGATAATTTTGGTGACGATGAGTTAGTTACATATCTTAAATCAGGATTTGCTGCAAGCGACAGCGGAATTACTTTATCTAATTTAAAGTTTACAGAAGTGAACGGTCTTACAAACGTAAATGGTACTGGAGGAAAGTTCAACAGAGACTTTGACGCTTCCGGTATATCGGGAACAAATTTCTTTATTCAGAACGGTCCTGATAAATGGTTTGTAAAGAATGACAACGACGCGTCGGTTGTTACATTCGACGTTACTTTTGACAGCTCAATGGCTGAAGGCGAATATACGATTGATTTTGACAATCAGTTTGAGTTATTGTCGGGTAACTCTACGGCAGCCGGCTTAGATAAGGATGATCCTAATTACGGACTTGTAAACGTTGATTATTCAGCTTCTGTAACTAAGATTCCGGCTACAATTACACTCGGAAGCTCCTCTCCTTCAACCGAGGGAACGACAGAGCCTTCTGAAGCAACGACGGAAAGTGAAGATAATCGTGTATATGTTGGCGACGCTAATCTCTGGGCAGATAAGGTAGAAGCTGCTCCGGGTGAAGAAGTAGTAGTTAATATGTATATAGATACGCAGGGAAAAGAAATCAGAGGACTTGAAGCAAGAGCAATGTTTGACAGAACAATGCTTGAAGTAACAAAGATGGTTCAGGATTGGGGTCTTGATAAGAGCGCGACAATTACTCTAGAGGAAGCGTTGTACGTAGTATCTTCAGCAGAAGAGAAAATCCCGAACGATCCGACTCTCCCGATTGCAAAGATGACCTTTAAGGTATCGGAAGACGCAAAGCCGGGCGAAGTTTATGAGATAGACATTCACGGTTCAAACGGTGCTCCGAAGCCGGTAGTACTTGTTACAGGCGGCGGCGAAGGCTACACATATCTCACACCTATAGTAGAAAAAGGTTCTATCACAATCAAGGGCGAAACAGAGCCTGAAACAACAGAGCCTGTTACAACAACAGAAGCTCCTGAAACAACTGTAACTACAACATCAACAAAGGCTCCTGAAACAACTGTAACTACAACATCAACAAAGGCTCCTGAAACAGGCGATGATACTGTAAAGACGATTATTATAACAGTACCTGTGACGGTTCCTGTAACAGTACCAGTAACAGTTCCTGTGACAGTGCCAGTAACGGTAACTGTTCCAGTAGTTGAAACTGTAGTTGTGACTGAAACAGTAATAGTTCCGTCCGAGACAGTTATTGTGACAGTTCCGGTAACGGTGACTGTTCCAGTAGTTGAAACTGTAGTTGTGACAGAAACGGTAGTAGTTCCGTCTCAGACAGTTATTGTAACGGTGCCAGTGACGGTAACAGTTCCGGTAGTTGAAACGGTAATTGTAACAGAAACGGTAATAGTAACCGAAACAGTTATTATAACTGAAGCTCCAGATACTTCTACAACTGTAACAACGGGTACGGGAGAAAATGACATAGAAATTGTCACAAATTACGATGTTGACAAAGACAGCGATCAGTGGTATCATAATGATAACGTCGAATTCTTTAAGAATGGTATCGTTGTTATGCTTGGTGATGAAGACGTAACTGAAGACGCAGTAATTAAATTTGCTGATACGCCTGCCGATGTTTACGACGGTGAGAACTTTGATTATACAGTTGAATTTACTGTTGAATATAACGGTACAACCAAGACTGCATCAATCCCTGTTAAGATCGGACCTCGTGGCGACGCTAATATGAGCGGCGGCGAATTGGCTGACCTTTACGATGCAATCACAGTTGCTACGTTTATTCTCCCAACAAAGCCTATTGATATTCCTAAGGGTTCATTCCAGGAATTCCTCGGCGATAACAATGAGGACGGCGTTGTAGATCTGTATGATGCAATCAATGTTGCTAAGCTTATTCTTCCTACGGTAAACGGAGATTGGACTAAGGTTAGTAACGATTATCAGAACTGGATTAAAACCTGATAATCAGTAATCATTAATTAAGTTTTGTTTTCGCATAAGCCGGAATTCCGGCTTATGCTTAACAAATATAGAAAAGAAAGGAAAATATTAAAAATGAAGAAGAATGTATTTTCAAGAGCAATTGCAGTATTGGCTTCTATGACAGTACTTGGCGCAGCATCAATGATGTCTGCAAGTGCGGCAGGTGAAGGCGTTAAGGTTGCTGATGTAACAGTTCCTTACGGTACAACAGAAGCTACAGTAGGTCTTTCACTTATCGGCGATATTGACTCTCAGGGCGCTGTTCTTACAGTAACATATCCTGAGGAACTTACACTTGTTGAAACTCTTACAGGCGCACTGGTTACAGATGAATCTGTTGCTGGTTCAGTTTCAGCTACATATGTAGCTCCAAACGGTCTTAAGACAGATTTCTCATCAATTACATTTGGTATTCCTGCAGATGCAGAAGCTGGTACAGTATATGACATCGGTATCACTATCACAAGCCTTGATAACGGCGGTGCATATGTTGAATCTCCAGTAGCTGAGGCTGGTTCTATCACAATTGAAGCAGAGCCGACAGAAGAACCTACAGAAGAGCCGACAGAAGAGCCAACAGAAGAACCTACAGAGGCTCCTGCAGTAACAACAGCAGCACCTGCTACAACAGTAGCTCCTAAGAAGACAGGTTCACCTAAGACAGGTTCAGCTGGCGTAGCAGTAGCAGTAGCTGGTCTTGTAACAGCTGGTGCAACAGCAGTTGTTCTTAAGAAAAAACACTAATTTAAGTTAGTCGTTAATTTTTCATAAAATTGTCCCCTTGTTTCAAGGGGACTTTTTTTATTTCCCAACAAAAAAACCATCGTAACTAAACGATGGTTTAAAGTATTTGATCAGTCATTACCGGATTCTGAAAAGCCGACTCCTCCCCAGCCGTCAATATTGCTTCTTCGCATAGCTCCGAATATTCTGTCTGAAAAGCCGCTGTTCTCCTTATCCATTTGCCGGATAAAATTCTTTGTTTTCTCACGGTTTGTATGCCCGTCGGCAGGGCATTTTGATTTTACAACATTTAATTCATTCTTTAAGGCTGCCTTGCATATTTCTTTTTCCGGAGCAAAAACAAGCGGACGGATTAATGTTATGTCTTTACGTGAAAGGTAGCTTTTCGGAGAAAAGCAACCGATTCTGCCTTCGTTAAATAAATTCATTATAAAGGTTTCTATTGCGTCATTATAGTGATGTCCAAGGGCAATTTTATTGCAGCCATATTGTTTAGCTGCGTCATGCAGCGCGCCTCTTCTCATTCTTGCGCACAGACTGCATGGATTTTCCTCCTTGCGTATATCGAAAACTATTTCGCCGATATGAGTTTGAATAATATGGTATTCTATGTCAAGGCCGGAGCAAAGTCCTGCAACTGAACTGAAATCTCCAGGGGTACCTTTAAATTGTGGATCAAGCGTAATTCCTACAAGCCTATAATCAATACCTATAAATCTCCTGAGTAACGCAAGACCGTTTAATAAAACAAGACTGTCTTTTCCGCCAGATATACCTACCGCTATGGAATCGCCGTCTGAAATAAGATCAAATTCTTGAATGGCTTTTCTCATATATCCTAAAATTTTTTGCATAAATTCCTCCTTATCAGTTAGTATATATTATAC
>ENA-OYWZ01000788-OYWZ01000788.1-human-gut-metagenome-genome-assembly--contig:-NODE-788-length-16416-cov-5.235377_pt1 | contig 16416 bp, 8 predicted proteins | sample MGYA00244841_ERZ653414 | MGnify/ENA primary metagenome ERZ653414 (study PRJEB26926, sample SAMN06164894) | human gut metagenome | biome: ENVO:00009003; feature: ENVO:2100002; material: ENVO:00002003... | reverse complement strand
GAGAAAAGACCGACCGTCCTGTGACACTCATGGATATGGCGACGGTGGCCGTGAAGGCGCTTTGCAAAGAAGGCCGCCTGGAAAATCTGGACTCTTCCGAAGAAATCAATGCGTGTACAATCAAAGTGACGATTGACACTGTCGATGGAGAAGAAGACTGGCTCCTTCTCTTTAAGAATGAAACGCATAACCATCCTACGGAAATCGAACCTTTCGGCGGTGCGGCGACCTGTCTCGGCGGCTGCATCAGAGACCCGCTGTCCGGACGTTCTTATGTATACCAAGCGATGCGTGTCACTGGCGCTGCGGATCCGCACACACCGCTTTCCGAAACACTTACGGGCAAATTACCGCAGAAGAAAATCGTTGTGGAAGCGGCGAAAGGGTATAGCTCTTACGGAAATCAGATCGGTCTGGCAACTGGTGAAGTGAAAGAGTATTATCACCCTGGATTCATGGCAAAACGCATGGAAATTGGCGCTGTTATAGCAGCGGCTCCGGAAAGCCATGTCATTCGTGAACGGCCGCAGGCCGGTGATGTGGTCATCCTTGTGGGCGGCAGGACAGGCCGTGACGGTATGGGCGGCGCGACAGGCTCATCTAAAGAACTAAATACGGAATCTATCGAAACCTGCGGCGCGGAAGTGCAGAAAGGCAATCCGCTGACGGAGAGAAAAATCCAGTGCCTTTTCCGCCGCGGCGAAGTGACCCGTCTGATCAAGCGGTGCAACGACTTTGGCGCGGGCGGCGTATCCGTGGCGGCAGGGGAACTGACAGACGGTCTTTCCATCAACTTGGACAGCATGCCGAAGAAATATGAAGGACTTGACGGTACGGAACTGGCGATTTCCGAATCACAGGAAAGGATGGCGGTGGTTGTCAGGAAAGAAGACGCCGATCGTTTTATTTCCTATGCAGCGGAAGAAAATCTGGAAGCGACAGTCATTGCCGATGTGAATGACAGCGGCCGACTTGTCATGACCTGGCGGGGCGATAGGATCGTTGATATTTCCCGTGCCTTCCTTAATACAAACGGAGCGTCCCAAAGAAAAGATGTATATATTGCCAAACCGGATGAAGAAGGCTTTTTTGTCCGTCCTGAAATCAAAGATATCCGTGCGATGTGGTTAGAAGCCATGGGTGACCTGAATAATGCGTCCCAGCAGGGACTTGCAGAACGTTTTGATTCTACTGTCGGAGCGGGGACGGTTCTTATGCCTTTTGGAGGCAGGTACCAGAAGACGCCCGCTGACGGAATGGCGGCTAAATTTCCTGTACGACGGGGCCAGACGGACAGCGCAAGCTTCATGGCACACGGCTTTGATCCGGATCTGGCGGAGTGGAGCCCTTTCCATGGCGCCGTATATGCGGTTCTTCTTTCCGTGACACGCCTCGTGGCGATGGGGGCAGATTGGCGCAGGGCATACCTCACGCTCCAGGAATATTTTGAAAAACTGACAGACAGGACAAGCTGGGGAAAACCTGCTGCTGCTCTTCTTGGTGCATTCCATATGCAGGCGGCTCTCGGTCTCGGTGCCATCGGGGGCAAAGATTCCATGAGCGGTACGTTTAATGATCTCCATGTACCGCCGACGCTTGTTTCCTTTGCTGTTGCTCCCGGAAAGGCTTCTGAAGCGGTCAGCCAAGAGTTGAAACAGGAAGGAAATACCCTCATGCTTTTCGGGATGCCCAAAGATGAGACAGGAATGCCGAACCTTGACGTATTTAAACTGCATGCCGATTTTCTGTATCAGGAAGTGAAGAAAGGAAATATTGCGGCCATGAAAGCGGTAGGACACGGCGGTGTCGCTGTGACTGCCGCGGAGATGGCTTTCGGCAATAAGCTGGGGGTGGACTTCACGACGGGGAATTTGCCTCTGCCGAAGTATTTTGGGAACTTCTATGGGGCGATCATTGTGGAAACTGCGCCGGAATTGGCGGAAGAGTACGCAAAGCAGCCGCACACGAGAATTCTTGGCACTATCGGAGGAGATGTGATGAAAGTGGCGGATACGGAAATTTCTCTGGAAGACCTTCTTCGTACTTATGAGAAGACTTTGGATCCTATTTTCCCAAGGCGTGCGGAAGATCTTACGGGAACTATTCCGGTTATTGCCGAAACGGAACCGAAATTCCGCTTTGCCGTGAAAACCGCCATCACAAGACCGAAAGTATTTATTCCCACGATGCCGGGGACCAACTGCGAAGTGGACAGTGCGAGAGCCTTTGAACGGGCAGGCGCTGATACAGATATCTTCATCATGAGAAACAGAGATGCGGTAGAACTGGAAGAATCCGTGGAAGAAATGGCAAGACGTATTTCCAGATCACAGATCGTCATGTTTCCCGGCGGCTTTTCCGCAGGGGATGAACCGGATGGAAGCGGCAAGTTTATTGCGGCTGTATTCCGCAATGCAAAACTCATGGAGGCCATGGAAGAACTTCTCCATATAAGAGACGGATTAGTTCTCGGTATCTGCAACGGATTCCAGGCTCTGATCAAACTGGGGCTTGTTCCGTACGGTGAATTTAAGCCACTGACAGAAGAGGCGCCGACGCTGACATTCAATACCATCGGACGCCATTTGTCCCATTATGTAACGACAAAAGTGGTTTCCACGAAATCTCCATGGCTGTCTTTATGCCGGCCGGGTGATCTGCACAGTATTCCCATAAGCCATGGGGAAGGCCGCTTTATTGCGTCTGATGAACAGATCAGAGCGCTTATTGCCAATGGACAGGTAGCAACACTTTATACAGACAGTGAAGGCCACCCGACTTATGACAGCCGGTACAACCTGAACGGGTCAAATTGGTCCATTGAGGGCATTACCAGTCCTGACGGCAGAGTTCTGGGCAAGATGGGGCATACGGAAAGAAACGGTACAAATATCGCGAAAAATATTTGCGGCAATAAATTTCAGCCTTTGCTGGAAGCAGGCGTGAAATATTTCAAGGGATAGTTCTTACTTTTGATGAAAGGGTCTCCTTCGGGAGGCTCTTTTTTGCGGGCGTGGACATTCGAGAAAAGAGGATGATAGAATGAAATCAATGTAACAGGGGTTATCGGAAAGGCGGTACATGGATGTCGGATGAAGAAAAATGGGTAAAAGCATATGAAAAGTTCAAAAGGGAAGGAATGCTGGCGCCTGCTGTCGATTATGAAGAGTTGTTTGCAAAAAGTGAGTTTCAGGGTAAGAAACTGTTTTTATTTTCCATGGGAACCGTAACTTTCCCTACAGGGAAGATCATTGTATGCGACCCTCTTGTGTATTTGGATAAAAACGCTGTGCCGTACAGGGAGAAAGTTCCTGTCGGAACGTTTATGCTGGAAACACTGGCGGCAGAAATGGAAGAAGGAAATTTCCGCTACATTGCCACACGGATCCGTTTCGCTGAGGAAGAAGCGGCTTACTATGAATTGGCGCTGACCGGTACAGAAGATTTGTCTGATTGGGAAAATTTTGATTATATCGGATTCGCTGTCGATGCAGGGCTGGCGACCGTGGCAGATGTCAAAGTAAGGGACGCTTATTGCAAATTTGAAAGTGACTGGTATGAAAAGAATCCGGAAGGAAATATATATGATGATTTCTTTGCAGATATATTTGCAAAGAGCTATGAAGCAGCGCCCCGGTTCCAGAGAGAAGGGGGCGACTGGATCAATTTCACGATACCGGGGACTTCATACCGGCTTCCCATGATACAGAGCGGATTCGGAGACGGCTGCTATCCCGTGTACTTCGGTTACGACAGTGCGGGAAATCTCTGCCGGATGGTCATGGAGTATATCTGCTGTGAAGCGGAGGAGGAGTATACACCGGAAGAGGAGGCTTATTTTGATAAGAACCGGCCGTTTCTGGAACAGATTGCAGAATGGTATGTGGATGATGAACCGCAGAAAGTCATAAAGGCTATTACCGCTCTTCCCGAAGAAGAACAGACGGATCTCCTGATGGGTGAGCTGGCCGTGGCTTATAATAATACGGAGCAGTATGAAAAGGCGCTGGAAATTCTGGAAGAACGCATGGATCGGAATAGGGAAAACTATGAATGGCATTACCGGCTCGGGTTTGCCCTGTATTACTGCGCGGAGCAGGAAGAGGATGTAAAAAAAGCGGAGAATTTGAGCCGGCGTGCGGGAGAAGAGTTCCGATGCGCCCTGGCATTGAAACCTTCCCCTGCATTCAAGGCAGAATGTAAAGAGTTTTTGGCATGGATAAAGGAAGATTTCTCCAGTTATGAGAAAGGGATCAAACCGGCTAAAAGGGAATAGTGTGATCAGGAGATTCTTTCGGGAATCTCTTTTTTACGGACGGCTCTGCGGCGTGTAATTACAGGAGACGGATTTTTAAGGAGAAAGATATGGGGTTGGAAGCAAAAGTATTTGAACGGAAAAAACCGGATTTCGAGAAACTGGCGGAGTTCGGTTTTCATAAGGACAAAGAAGGGTACCATTATTCCCAGTTATTTATGGATGGAGATTTCAGGGCGGACATTTCTATCAGCCTTGAAGGGAACGTTTTCGGACGCGTTTTCGATACGGCGGCGGGAGAGGAGTATCTTCCCGTCCATGTGCCGTATCAGACGGGGGCCTTTGTGAATATGGTCAGGGCCCGTTATGTGGAAATATTGGAAACGATAGGTGCCGGATGTTTTACTGACAGACTTTTTCTTTTTGACCAGTCGGAACGGATTGCGGAGATGATTAGGATGCGGTACGGCGACCGTCCGGATTTTCCGTGGAAAAAATATCCCGGATATGGCGTATTCAGAAATCATGAAAATAAAAAATGGTACGGAATCATTGCGGCAATTCCGAGAAATAAACTGGATGATGGAAAAGACGGGGCGGTTATAGAAGCGATCAATGTGAAAATTCTGCCGGAAGAGGGAAAAAGGCTCTGCGGAACAGCAGGTATTTATCCCGCATGGCATATGAATAAAAAGAGCTGGGTGAGTCTGATTCTGGACGATACACTGCCGGACGGGCAGATTATGGAATTTCTGGAAGAAAGTTACCGATTGACGCAGAAAAAGAAGAGTGGATCAAAACAGGATACCGCGCCCCATACATGGATCATACCTGCCAATCCGTATTACTATGACATCATTTCCGCATTCCGGAAGACGGATATTGTGGAATGGAAGCAGGCGGGACATATCGAGAAGGGAGACACGGTGTACATGTATATGGCGGCGCCTTACTCTGCTATCTTGTACCGCTGTGAAGCGGTGGAAGTCGATATTCCCTGCCGAAAAGAAGATAAGAACCGGGAACGGTACTGTATGCGTATCAGGCGAAATAAAACCTATGACCGGTCATTTTGTCCCCTTTCCGAGATGAGAAAGCGGGGTGTACCGGGTGTCAGAGGACTCCGTACAATGACGGCAGAGCTAAAAAGATATTTAGATGAAGCGAAATAAAAAATTCTAAATGATAATGTATTTCAAGTATCAGAAATACGATGAATACTGATTGTTTTGCTTGACAGACGGCGGATTTGGTGATATTATTCTCAATAAGTGGGGGAGTAGCAAGCATCCTGTGCAGTAAGTCAACATGCTGACCTTATGGTCTGGCTCTACTTTAAAATGCGAGACTCACGTGTTTAGCAAAAGCTATGCGTGGGATCTCTGATCAGGAAATTTACCGGGCATAGCGTTCCGGTTTTTTATTTTCCGAAAGAGAGAAAATATGGACTTTGTATTTCTGCTGAGCAGCGTGCTCCTCGGTGCCGGTCTTGCGATGGATGCTTTTTCTGTTTCTCTGGCGAACGGTTTTCATGAACCGGGCATGGGATGGAAAAAAATCAGTTTTATGGCGGGCACTTTTGCATTTTTCCAGTGGCTTATGCCTATGGCGGGATGGATCTGTGTGCATATCATTGTGGAGGTATTCCAATTCTTTGCGTCCTATATCCCATGGATTGCCTGTTTTCTTCTTTGCTTTATCGGCGTAAGCATGGTGAAAGAAGGATTTTCCGGTGATGCGGGACATATCCGGGCCGGCGTGGGGAAAAAAGCGCTTTTGCTGCAAGGCGTAGCGACTTCCATCGATGCGCTTTCCGCAGGGTTTACCAATGAGCAAATGGACTTGGCGGCCGCATTTGTCTGTGCTCTCATTATTGCGGCAGTAACATTTGCGGTTTGTGTGGCCGGGGTAATGATCGGCAGGAAATTCGGAGTGAGGCTGGCGGATAAAGCTGCTGTCCTCGGCGGAATTATTCTCATCTCCATCGGATTGAAAATGGTGCTGCTGTAGCAGACCGAAAGAAATATTTTGTTATCGATGCAGCTTTGGGCGAAAGGCTTCAAGCTGTTTTTATTTTAGGGCAAATCTTGTTATAATGGGTGAAAACGTAAAGGGGGATTTTCGGATGGGGTATCGGCACAAAAAGGAAGGAGCGCTCTCTCTTCTGCCTTTTTTAATTTTTATCGTCATTTATCTCGGCGCGGGGATTTATTTTCAGATTCATGGCGTGGAAATGGCATTTTACCAGTTTCCATCGGTGACAGCCATGTTTATTGCGGTTCTTTCCGCTTTCTTTATGGGAGATGAAACACTCCAGGTAAAATTCGGCATTTTCTCACGAGGCGCGGGCAACGAAAATGTCATGACCATGCTCATGATTTACATCCTTGCCGGTGCATTTTCCGCCGTGGCAGCCGCTATGGGCGGCCGTGACGCAACAGTAAATCTGGGGATCAGTTTTGTTCCTGCCCAATACCTGACGGCAGGCATTTTCATTATTTCTGCGTTTATGGGTACGGCCACGGGGACTTCTATGGGAACCATTGCGGCCATCGTGCCCATTGCAGCGGGAATTTCTGTGAAGAGCGGAATTTCTGAAGCGCTCATGGTGGCGGCCTGTGTGGGCGGCGCTATGTTCGGAGATAATTTATCCATGATTTCTGATACCACGATTGCAGCGACACGGACGCAGGGCTGTGAATTGAAAGATAAATTTAAAATGAACTTCAGAATTGCCCTTCCGGCGGCAGTTCTCACGATTTTTCTTCTCCTTGTTATCGGCCAGCCGTCAGCGGCAGCTGATTTGCAGGAGCTTGATTACAGCCTGCTTAAAGTATTTCCTTATATTGCCGTTCTTGGACTGGCGCTTCTTGGGGCAAATGTATTCCTCGTACTCACTGCAGGAATATTCCTTGCCGGATTTATCGGCATGGCATCGGCGGAGCTTACGGTTATTACTTTCGCACAGAATATCTGGAACGGCTTTATGGGGATGGGAGAAGCCTTCTTCCTTGCTCTTTTCTGCGGCGGTATTTCAGAAATGATTGCTTACTACGGCGGTATCGAATGGCTTATTTCCAAACTGCGCAAAATGATTAAAGGGAATAAATCCGCCCAGCTGGGCATCGCGGCGCTCGTGTCCCTGACGGACTGTGCCACGGCAAACAATACGGTGGCAATTATTATCAGCGGCGGTGTGGCAAAAGATATCAGCAATGAATATGGGATAGATTCCCGCAGGAGCGCGTCGCTTTTGGACATTTTTTCCTGTGTGTTCCAGGGGATTATTCCCTATGGTGCCCAGCTTCTGACCGCTTCCGCGCTGGCGTCGAAAAATGGTACTGTGATAAATGCGATGGAAATCATTCCCCATATGTGGTACTGCTGGCTTCTGGCTATTTTCGGAATCCTTTCCATCTATATCCCTTACGCCGATGGCGGCTTGAAAAAAGAGCGCGCGGAAGAATAAATACGTTTGACCCGGGGGGGCGGCGGTGTGTAAGCTGCGTGATATGGGAATAAATATATTTTATGCCTGATTATTTATTAAGTATTAACAATTATATGCAGTTGTGCTATTTTATATCTAAGAATCCTGTCAGCAGAAGTAAAGGGGATAAAGATGATGAAAAGTAAAAAGTATGGAATGATGTTGGCTGTATTGGCAGCCGCGGGCGGTGTGAGCGCAAGTGCGGCGCCTGTGCCGGTGTATGAACTGAAGGGGCTCACCGTCACGGCGACCCGGCAGGCAGAAACGACAAAGGATGTTCCTGCGAATGTACAGATCGTGACAGAAAAGGAAATTAAGGACCGCAATGTGCAGAATGCGGCACAGGCCGTTGCTTTGGCGACCGGTGTGCAGGTGGATACTACGGTGGAAGGCAGCGTGAACCTTCGCGGATATAATTCCAAGAATATCCTTGTCCTCGTTGACGGACAGCAGATGAATACCGCCTGGAACAGCACAGTAGACTGGAATATGATTCCTGTGGAAAATATCCGCAAAGTGGAAGTAGTCAGCGGCGGGCAGTCGGCGCTCTATGGAGGGCGTGCGGTTGGCGGCGTCATCAATATCATGACAAAGTCGGCGAAAGAAAATGGCGTCCACGGTGCTGTAAACTTGGGATACGGCAGCCACAACACGGTGAAGCAGAGTTATATGGCAAGCGGACGGAAGGATCGATTGAACTGGGGCGTCTTTTATGAAAGTAAAATAACGGACGGCTGGCGTTCGTACCTGTCCTCTTATGCCATAAAGAATAGCAAAGGAAAAAATAATTTTACCGGTGTGGATACTTCTTCTCTGGACACGACCGCTGACGGGAAAGAATACATCATCGGCGACCGGGGGAAGAAGGAAGTCATGTCCGAAAGCTATGGCTTCAATCTGGGCTATGATTTCACGGAAGACAGAAAGCTCACTTATAAATTCACCCATTCCAACTATACATGGAAATATACGGATCCCCGTTCGTACCTTCTGCGGGTTTCAGCAAACCGTCAGGCGTACCGGCGTCCACGTTTTTCGGCAACAGGGGCTGGCGTGTCTATGACATGCAAAGTCTTACCTACAATGATCAGAAGGATAAAATCCATGCCCATTTCGGCATGACCGACTACACAAAAAGCGGATATATCACGCCTGATAAGACGGTCAAGGCAAGCCGCACTTTTGACGGTGCCGGCAGCAAGACATCCTATCCTTCAAAATCGTGGGATTTTGATTTGAATAAACGCTGGACCGCAGGCAGCCATACCATTCTTTTCGGCGGTTCTTACGGGAAGGACCGGTTTGATGAAACTATTTGGAAGACTGTTTCCGACTGGAAATCATGGGACAGTGCCGTGAAAGGAAATAAAGATGACCAATGGCTCGGAGGCAAGGCGAAGTCATGGGCTTTATATATTCAGGACAAATGGAAGCTCAGCAGCCGCTGGGCAGCGTACATCGGCGGGCGGTACGACTATTATGAAAAATATGGCGGTTATAATTATTACAGGGGAAATGCGCCGACAAGACTGGAATCTGATTCCTACCACCAGTTCTCGCCTAAGTTGTCTGCCAGTTATGCGTTGGATGATCATACCAATCTGTACCTGTCTTTTGGGAAATCGTTTGCGCCGCCCCTTCTCTACCAGCTCTACCGGTATGCGGAACCGTCCTATGGCGGCCGTTATGAGCCGAACCCGTCTTTGAAACCCGAAACGACGACAAATTGGGAACTGGGAATTAAGAAAGACCTGGGGAAAACAAAAATTTCCGCAGACCTGTTCTATGCGAGGACAAAGGACTACATTGACCTCGTTACTATCGGAAAAACTGCTAAAGGTGCTGATATAAAGACATATAAAAATGTAGGAGAGGCAAGGACCCATGGGGCGGAACTGTCCGTTACCCATAAGTTCAGCAGTCTGTGGTCGGTTTATGCCAATTATACCTGGCAGCTTGGCAAAGTGGCCGATGCGGATAATGGCTATGCCATGGGAAGAGATTATGAAATTCCCCGCCACCTTTTCCATTCCGGTGTGACGTACACAAATCATCCGTGGACCGTGAATGTGGACAGTATGTTCGTTTCTGCAAGGAATGAGCCGGGATGGAAAAGCGGCAAATTCAAATCCCGTGATGCCTACTTCCTTTTGAACATGGATACCGCTTATGCGGTGAACAAAAATCTTTCTGTCCAGTTCAGCATTTATAACATCCTTGACAGAGAATACTATGATCAGGAATCCGCCTCTGATAAGTATTATGCAGGTGACGGAAGGACATTTACCCTTTCCGCGCGATACTCTTTCTAAAAATAAATTTTGGCTTATAAGACCGTTTGTTCTTTGAAACAGGCGGTTTTATTTTGTTTTTGTTTTATTTATAATGAAGAAATAGAAATGCAGCAGCGTAAGGAGACATTATGAAAAAGAAAATAGCCCTTATACAAATGCAGGCGGTTCTTGCCGATGTGGAAACGAATTACCGCCATGCGGAAGAATTGATGGAACAGGCGATGGAGGGAAATCCGGATATTCTTGTCCTTCCTGAAACGTGGAACACGGGGTTTTATATTTCCCGCAAACTGAAATCAATTGCTGATGAAGGTGGAAAGCGGACGGAAACGTTCTTGTCTTCTTTCGCAAAAAAACACCATGTGAATGTCGTAGGCGGTTCGGCAGCTGTTCTTTATGGGAATGATGTATATAACCGTTCTTTCGTTTTTGACAGGGAAGGACGGAAGATTGCTGAATACGATAAAGTTCACGGGTTTTCCTATGCCCATGAACCGATGTATTTCAAAGGCGGTGACCATGCGGTTTCCTTTGCGTTGGATAACATTTCCTGCTCCATGGCTATTTGTTATGATATCCGTTTTCCCGAGCTTGTGCGCCGTTCCGTCCTGGAAGGGAAAGCGGATTTGTTTTTTATCCCTGCCGCCTGGCCGAAGGCGCGTCTTTTCCACTGGACGCTTTTGGGACAGGCAAGAGCGGTGGAGAATCAGATCTATCTGTGCGCCGTCAACCAAGGCGGAATTTCAGGGGGAACGGAGTACGCGGGAAACTCGGTGCTTCTCGATCCCTGGGGGAATGACGTCTGCCGTCTGGGAACGGAAGAAGGGATTGCTTTCGGGGATATAGATACGGATATACTTCAACAAATCAGGGATACTATCCATGTATTCAGGGACCGCCGGCCTGAAATCGATGTGGTGAAATGATTATTCAAGGCGGTGTTTGATGAACTCCCTGCGCCTAAAAGCAAAAAAAAATATAATAGGAATGAAACTGCCTCTATAAGCCGAATTTTCCGGATCTGACTTATAAGGGCAGTTTCGTTATTTGGAAATATTCTTTTTTGAAGTGTCATTTGATGGCAATCATCTGTCCCCAGTGGAAAGACCACAGGTATGCGCCGATAACCGGCTTGCCGAGAAGCTGCTCTGCTGCGTCTTTATAGACGAGAAGCTGGGTTCTGTAATGGCTTTGCAGTTCTTCAACGGAGCCGGTACGATCCGTTTTATAGTCAATGATGACGATGTGGCCGTCACGCTCAATGAGGCAGTCCATGATGCCCTGCATGAAAACTTTTTCTCCTTCTTCGCATCCCGGGTAGAAACGTTTCGCCGGAAGAAGAAGGGAGAAGGGCATTTCTTTCCGGATTACCGCGGCTTTTTTCATAGCGCGGCCTAAGGCGCTTTCCGTGAACCGCCGGATATCACGGAGCGGCGCGCGGTATTTTGAATCCTGGAGCAGGGCGTTCTTTTCTTCTTCTGTAAAACCTTTTTCTTCATAAATGCGTTCCACTTCTTTCCTGAGATCTGAAATGCCGTCATACGGTTTGGTGAGATCTATGAGTTCCATGGCTTTATGCATGAGGGTGCCGTAAGATGTACCCGTGAAGGCAGGAGTTTCTGCAAGGAATGCGGGCGGGTCTTCATAGCCCGGCAGAAGGGAGGACTCTTCGCCGGAAGGAATGCTTTCCATGGCAGGAGCCAGCGTTTCCGATGAAAAGGGTTCTATGCCTTCGGCGCCGGATTCCTGCTGCTCTTTCAGGGCAACCGCGGCGGTAGCGGTGAGCTTGGCAGGCGTTTGAACGGCTCCGTTGAAACTGTACTGCCAGCGCAGCTGCTTTTCCATCCAGTCCGGCACGTCTGAAGCGGGAGCCGTAAGAAAAGCTTTTATGTTGTCAATATCTTTTGCTTCTTTTTGTTTCTTTTTCTCTTCCCATTCTTCGAAGTTCATTTCTCCGTTCATTCCTTCTGTCCGCAGCTCTTCCCCGGTGAGCAGTTCCTGCCACGGTGTGATGGTGAAACGAAATGCAGATGGGCTGTCGTTTATGTCAGGTGCGAGATAAGAGGGGATCTTTCCCCCTGTGTCCCACAGACAGGCAGCGCTTCTGTGGCGGGCGGCAGCCGGAAGAATCCAGGAAAGATAAGATTTCCCGCCGGCCGTTATGTGGGCTGGCAGGCGGCTTTCCGCTTCCGTCAGGGAGGAAAGCGGGGTCAGACAGGAAGAAATATAAGGAATGAAGTTTTTTCTGAAAGCGGTGATACAGAGCAAATCCCGCGCTCGTGTCATGGCGACATAGAGAAGGCGCGCTTCTTCCGCCTGGGCTTCACGGCCGGCGGCGGTACGGATCGCCATCCAGTAAAGAGACGGCCAGTGTGCCATATGTTCTTTATCAAAGTAATGGATACCGAGTCCCATTTCCCGATGAAAGATGACAGTCCGATCCAGATCTTTCACATTGAAAGACTTTGCCGTGTCCGCCAGAAAAACGACAGGGAATTCAAGCCCCTTGCTTTTGTGGATGGACATAATCTGTACGGTATTTCCTTTGGCAGACGTGGAAATTGTCTTAAAATCTTTCTGCGCCCGCCGTAAGTATTCCAGGAAGGAAAAGAGGCCGTTTACCGTAGCGGAGTCTCTTGTCTTTGCCAGTTCATAGAAGGAAAGGACATGGGATTTGCCGGCGGTGCCGTTAGGCAGTCCCGCCACCCATGACAGATAGTCCGTGTCCTCAATGATCCTGCGGAGAAGGGGGGCGACGCCGTCTTTTCGTGCTTCTTTCCTCCACGTTTCATAAAGTGAAAGAAAATGGGAAAGACGGAGGGCTTTTTCTTCGGGAATAATTCCTCCGGCCCGCGGGAGAATATCCCAGAGAGAATCTTCCTCCGGCGCGAGGGCAAGGCGGAGACGGGCGAAATCTTCTTCGTCAAGTCCCGCAAGAAAAGAGCGGAGCACCGCAAGAAGAGGAAGGTCCTGCCGCGGGTTATCTAAAATTTTCAGGAGCGACCAAAGGATCTGCACTTCCATGGAGCGGATAAAATCATCATCTTTATCAGCGGTGGCAGGGATATGTTCCTCGTTCAATACTTTGAGGAGCGCCGGCGCTTTTTTATCGATACTGCGGAGGAGAATGACGATATCGCTGTAATCTATGGAACGGAAGGTGCCGTCTTTGTTCATGACCTGCCGCTTTTCTTCCATAAGGGCGCGGATCTTTTTGGCGATGAGCCGGCCTTCAAAGGTGATGCTCGTGATATCATTGACGGACTCATCCATGGGAACGGTATTTTCATCGGTTACTTTATCAATCAGTTCCACTTCGACTGCATCGCCTGCGTAGGCAGCGGGACGGGGGTCTTCATGGCGCCCCGGATAAAGTGCTTCTCGATCGCCGTAATCGAGCTCCAGCAGCTTTTCACTCATAAGCTGGCGGAAAATATAATTGATTGACGCGAGAATCGCGGCGTCACTGCGGAAGTTCCGGTTGAGATCGATACGCCTGTCTTCCGCATTCTCATCAGAGGAAAAACTTCTGTATTTCTTTTGGAAAATGGTAGGGTCAGCCTGGCGGAAACGATAGATAGACTGTTTTACATCGCCTACCATGAAACGGTTCCTGCCGTTGGAGAGAAGCGTGGCGATCAGTTCCTGCACATCATTGGTGTCCTGGTATTCATCAATCATGATTTCTTTATATTTTTTTTGCAGCTCCCGTGCCGCTGATGACGGGAACTCTCCTGCCCGCTCCGGTGTGAATCCTTCCGCGGTTTTGTCTACAAGGATGTCCAAGACATAATGTTCCCTGTCGGTGAATTCCATAAGGCCTTCCTGCTTTTTGCGGCCGGCATAAGCACGGGAAAAAGCAATGGTCACCTCTGACAGGGCACGGACGATGGGATACATCCGGATCACGTCATGGAGCCATTGTTCTTCCGGAATCGCAAAGAAGGGAATGAGTCTTTCGGAAACTTCCTTTTTCACACTGTTTCGAATTGCCTGGACATTGTTTTTTATTTCTTCAAAGCGGATAGGATCTTCAGAAGAGGATTTCTTCACCGCCTTCAGTTTGGCAAAAGAAATATTCGGCGCGTCTTTGTACCATTCATCCCATGTTTCTGCTTTTGAGAGGATGGTAAAGGCGTCAAATTCATCAGACAGCGTTTCCGCATACGGTGCGAGGGCCGGTTCGTTTTCCAGAAAAGTGAAAATCTGGCGGTAGGAATCAGCCCAGCTCTGGGCACGGCGCCGGAAATCCTCAAGAATGTCTTTTGTCCATGGAAGATCGCTTAAGGCAGCTGCGCCGTTTTCGCCGTAAGGGCGGGAAAGGCTGCCGAGCCAGTCTTCCGGGAAAGGCATGGAACAGGAAAAGTGATAGAGGGAAAGAATGGTATCTTTAAAACCGCTGTCCTCAAACCCGCCGGAAAGCAGATCTGCACAGTCAAGGAAAGCAGGTTCACCCCTTTCATAGTACGTTTCAAGGACTTCTGAAAGCACGTCCTGCTCCAGGGCGTATATTTCATTGCTGTCTGTCAGCATTTTCGTGTTCGGATCGAGGTCGATCAGGTAAAAATACCGGCGGATTAAGGTCTGGAAAAATGAATCAAGTGTGGAAATCTGTGCGCTTGACATCAGCGCGAGCTGGCGGGACAAATGACGGGCGAGAGGCGTATTCCGCTCCTGCTCCGCTTCCGAAAGGGCCTTTGCAATGCCTGAAGAAATGCGGGTTTTCATTTCCCCTGCCGACGCGCGGGTGAATGTAAGAACCAGAAGTTCCGTAATGTCGGCAGGATCATCCATATCAGTAATCAGTTTTTTGATACGCTCCGTGAGTACCGCCGTCTTACCGCTTCCGGCGGCGGCGGAAAGGAGGAGGTTCTGTCCGCGGGCGTCAATAGCTGCCTGCTGCGCGGTTGTCCATGTCATTTGACTCATAGGTTCTCCTTTCCGTTTCTTTTCATTTCCTCGTCCAGTTTTTCCCGGATCGTTTTGTCAGAAACTTTGGAAATGTAATCAAAACTGTTTTCGGGCAATGCAGGATCAAAGCGGCAGATACTCCGATAGGGACAGTATGAGCAGGGCGACAGCGTTCCGTTCTTGACGGGATGGATGGCAATTTCCCCGCTTTCAAGGCGGCTGTACAGCCTGATCAGTATTTTTTCCGTCAGTGCTTTCAGTGCTTCAAACTCCTCTGCCGTAAGGACGGGAGAGGTTTTCTTTACACTGCCGTCTTTTACATAAGAAACACCGATAAATCCGTCGTCCGTGCCTGATTGGGAGTCAAGCGTGCGGAGCACATCCGGGTCATTTAAGAAAATACCGTTGGTGTTTTCCTTTTCTTTGGCGTGGGGAATTCCGTTGGGCGGTACACTCATGGATTTCGGCCGCCCGTGGAGATAGATATACATCATGGCGGCAGGGAGTAAATCTTTGGTGCTCTTCGTTTTGGAAAGTGCCAGCAGGTAGGTAATAAGCTGGAGAGAGAGACCTTCCATGATTTCATTCAGGGAGAGCTTCGGCGAGCCTGTCTTATAGTCGCAGACTGCGGCATACCTGCCGTCTGTATCTACACGGTCTATCTTCCCTGTAAGGGTAAAGCTGTCAGTGGGACTTGCGGAAATACGGAGATAGAATTCTTTTTCCATATCCAGCGTGTCGAAACCGCTCTGCCGGCTCCATTGACGGAATCTTTGAAGTGCCCGCCGGAAGGTCTGATCCAGAACGCGGCGGGTATACTTTGCTGATTGATCCGAGGAAAGGGCATCCGCCTTGATGCGCGGTGTGATTTTTTCCGTGATGTCTTCGGAAATCTTTTCAATTTCTTCATCCGTCGCCTGCCGCCACTGGCGGTTCTGCGATTTCAGGACTTCGCCGAATTGGTGGAGCCCCGCGTGGAGATAATTGCCGTAGTCCAAATAATCCGCTTCGCCTGTATCCCGCTCTTCTACGCCGATTCCGTAGCGTAGGAAGTACTGGTAGGGACAGCTTCTGTAATTTTGCAGTTTTGTGACGGAACCGTAAAAGCGTCCTCCTTTCATGAAAAGTTTGCGTGCAAGCATTTTTGGCAGACGGGCGGCAGTATTTTGATACCGGAGCCCTGCCAGTTTGCTTTCCATGAGATCTCTGTATTCATTTCCTTCTGCCCAGTCTTTAAGCGCTGCCCAGTTGCCTGTTGGTGAGGGGCGGCCATTGCGGAGTATTTCAGGAAGAAGAGACAGGGCCTGGTTGGGGTTGGCAAAAAACGAGGGGTCGTCATGATGGGGAGAGGGCGGGAGTATTTCCATGTTTTCCGTATAATAGCCGAGGGCTTTCAACCGCTCCAGCAGGAAGGACGGTTCTGCGGCGCTTCCGTCGGCAGCAGCGGCGGGGTACGACAGATAGAG
>ENA-OYWZ01000775-OYWZ01000775.1-human-gut-metagenome-genome-assembly--contig:-NODE-775-length-16738-cov-8.229755_pt1 | contig 16738 bp, 11 predicted proteins | sample MGYA00244841_ERZ653414 | MGnify/ENA primary metagenome ERZ653414 (study PRJEB26926, sample SAMN06164894) | human gut metagenome | biome: ENVO:00009003; feature: ENVO:2100002; material: ENVO:00002003... | reverse complement strand
TCGGCAGCGTCAGATGTGTATAAGAGACAGAAGTAACTCTAAGGTGGGAATCGTAAAATGGAAGAAGTAAGAGAAAATAAAATGGGAACGCAGCCCATAGGTGATCTGCTGTTCAAAATGTCCCTGCCGATCATGATATCCATGCTCGTGCAGGCTCTCTATAATATCGTCGACAGCATATTTGTTGCCAAAATAAGCGAGGACGCACTCACTGCCGTGTCACTGGCTTTCCCTGTGCAAAATCTTATGATAGCCCTCGGTGCAGGCACTGGTGTCGGTATCAACGCACTGCTGTCAAAATCACTTGGTGAAAAGAACTTCAAACAAGCCAACAGCGCCGCCAATAACGGCATTTTCCTCTGCCTTGTGAACTTCGTTATCTTCGTGGTTTTTGGTGCATTTTTTACCGAGATCTTCTATCGCTCACAAACCTCAAGCAAAATAATTATCGAATATGGCGACCAGTACCTAACCGTCATCAGCCTGCTAAGTATCGGTCTTTTCTGTCAGATGACTATGGAAAAACTCTTGCAGGCAACAGGTAAAACTATCTATTCAATGTATACTCAGGGAATAGGCGCAGCGATAAATATTATCCTCGACCCTTGCTTTATCTTTGGCGTGGGCTTCTTCCCTAAGTGGGGCGTAACAGGTGCGGCTGTGGCTACCTGTATCGGTCAGTTCACCGCTGCAGCCTTCGGACTTTTCTTCAATATGAAGTTCAACAAAGAGATAACCATAAACCTTGTGAAGTATAGACCGCAGGCAAAAATAATCAAGAAGATCTACGCTGTCGGCCTGCCGTCCATCATAATGCAGTCTATCTCTTCTATCATGACATACGGCATGAATAAAATACTTATCGGCTTCTCAAACACCGCCGCCGCAGTTTTCGGTGTGTATTTCAAGCTTCAGAGCTTCGTTTTCATGCCTGTTTTCGGACTTAATAACGGTCTTATCCCTATCGTTGCCTATAACTATGGTGCAAGAAAGAAAAAGCGTATCACAGGTGCAATAAAATACGCCATGATATATTCTGTGTCTATCATGATAGTCGGCACTATCATAATGCAGATTTTCCCTGCACAGCTTCTGAAACTCTTTGACGCAAGCGATAATATGCTAAGCATAGGCGTAACAGCCCTGCGTATAATCAGCACACACTTCTTCTTCGCAGGCTTTGATATAATCATAATTTCATCATTGCAGGCTCTTGGCAGGGGACTTTCCTCTATGCTCGTTTCATTTACAAGACAGCTTGTTGTGCTTCTTCCTGTGGCGTATCTTCTTTCCCTTACAGGCAAGCTTGACGCTATCTGGTGGGCGTTCCCGATAGCCGAAATATTCTCGATCATGGCGTCATTGTTCTTCCTTAGAAGAGCCTACAACGCTGAAATAAAACCAATGGCAGACTAACTAGGAGGAATTTTTATGCGGCTTATTTTTATCAGACACGGCGACCCCGATTACGTTCATGATACCCTTACAGAAAAGGGCAAGCGTGAAGCAGAGCTTCTTGCACAGCGTGTAAAGAATTGGGACGTTTCAAAGTTCTACGTTTCTCCCCTTGGCAGAGCGCAGCTCACAGCGGAATATTCCCTGAAGCTCCGTGGGGATACCGCTGAAACTCTCCCATGGCTGAGAGAATTTAACGGCATAATACCCACCTCTGATGGAGGACATCGTATCCCATGGGATATGTACCCCACCGAGTGGGCGGATAAAGAGATATATTATGACCGCAATAATTGGTTCAAGTCCGATTATATGCAAACAGGCAATGTTGAAGAACAGCTTAAATGGGTGCATGAGGGTATTGATAAGCTTCTTGCCGACCATGGTTATATCCACGAGAACGGTATGTTCCGCATTGAAAAGCACAGCGATGAAACCCTTGTGTTCTTCTGTCACTTCGGCGTATCAATGGTGATAATAGGACATATCCTCGGCATTTCCACCATGAATATGTGGCATGGCTTCAATATGCAGCCTACCTCTGTGACAGTCCTCGGCTGTGAGGAGCGTGAGGGCGACTATGGCTTTTTCAGATGCCACGTCATGGGCTGTACAAAGCACCTTGCAGGCGGCAATGAACCTATCTCCAACGCAGGCTACTTCACCGACGTTTTTCAGGATTAAATAAACCTGTAAGGGTGACTTTTTCGCTCGCATATTATTGCATACAAAAATATTCTCTATCCGCTCTGTTATCTCAGGGCGAATATTTTGTTATACGAAAACTTAGTTTAATATAATATAACAGTCAAAGAAAACGTTTTATTCTAAATATGACTATTATTAGATAACAACATATTCATAATTTGTGAAAAAGCACAACAAAGGCTTCGTGTTTTCGTTGATTTTTTAGCTTGCTTTATGTAAACTAAATGCTTTTACCCCCTTGACTTTATTTTGAAAAGGGCTTATAATATCCCATAGCTTAAAAGAGTATGGGTTTCATATTTTTATATGTGCCTATGAGAGCATGAAGTTTAGAAGAATAAAAGGAGAGTGAAAGAATATGTTCCAGCTTCAATGGATATGGCACAACCTGAAAGGCTACCGTAAATTCTATGTAACAGCCCTTGTGCTGTCTATCGTATGCAACGCCTTGTATCTTACCACACCTTATTTCAGCAAAGAGCTTGTGGATAAGTTTCTTTCAAGCAAGGACGCACTTTTTAATCTTGAGCATGAAAGAAAGCTGTTCTGGTTGCTGCTTGCAGGCATGGTGGGATTCACCTTGGTTAGAACTATCTGTCAGTATACCTGCAACATGACCTATGAATTATCATCTCAGGGCATGATATACAGAATAAGGACACACCTTTTCAGACGTATCGAAAATCAGGATATGGAGTTTTATGACCGCAACCGCACAGGCGACCTTATGACAAGGCTCACAGGCGACCTTGATATGGTGCGTCATGCAGTGGCATTCGTTTTTAAAGGTATGCTTGAATCATGTTCGCTGTTTATAGCCTCATCAGTTTATTTCTTTATGGTAAGCTGGAAAATGGCACTTCTTCTGCTGGCTGTTACACCGTTTATATTCGGCGTGGTGGTGCTTCTTGATAAAAAGGCAAAGCCGGTCTACGTTGACCTCCGTGAGAAGCTATCCCAAATGAATACAGACGCTCAGGAGAACATCTCAGGCAACAGAGTTGTAAAAGCCTTCGCCCGTGAGGACTATGAGATAGAAAAGTTCCAAAAAGCCAATAAAGAATATTCTGATGCCAACAAAAAAGCGTCACTGCTGTGGCTTAAATTCTTCCCTTATATGGAAGCTTTCGCAAACGCCTTGTCAGTTGTAATGCTCCTTGGCGGTGGATTTTTCCTTATAAAAGGGGAAATAACAATGGGCGAGTATGTTGCTATCTCAGGACTTATCTGGGGCATCGCAAACCCTGTCAGAAACCTTGGTATCTATGTGAACGATATGCAAAGGTTCATGGCTTCCGCAATGAAGGTCATCGAGATATACTATGCAAGACCTATCATCACCGACCGTGAAGACGCAGTTGACCAGACAGAAAGGCTTCACGGAGATGTCGAGTTCAAGGACGTTACCTTTAAGTTTGGCAAGCATATAGTCCTTGACAACGTGAACTTCAAAATAAAAGCAGGTCAGACAGTTGCCATAATGGGTGAAACAGGTTCAGGCAAGACCTCGCTTATAAATCTCATACCAAGATTTTACGATACCAACTCAGGAGAAGTCCTCGTTGACGGTGTGAATGTAAGAAAGCGTAAGCTCTCACAGCTCCGCTCACAAATAGGTATGGCAACGCAGGACGTCCTGCTTTTCTCTGATACCATAGACGGCAATATCGCATACGGCGACTCTGATATGTCCGAAGAGGACGTTAAGCACTATGCAAAGCTTGCGGCGGCAAACGAGTTCGTTGAGAAAATGCCTGACGGCTATGAAACTATCGTGGGCGAGCGTGGCGTAGGTCTTTCAGGCGGACAAAAGCAAAGACTTTCCCTTGCAAGAGCCTTAGCCATAAAGCCTGCCATTCTTATCCTTGACGATACCACCTCCGCCGTGGATATGGAAACAGAAAAGTATATTCAGGACAGCCTTAGAAACCTCGATTTCCCATGCACAAAGATAATAATAGCCCAGCGTATCTCCTCCACAAAGGACGCCGACGTGATAATAATCCTCGATGACGGCAAGATAACCGAAATGGGTACTCATGATGAGCTTATCGCCAAAAAGGGATACTATTATGAGGTGTTCAAGCTGCAGAACGATGGCTTCGGAAAGGAGGCGGTCTAAATGGCAAGAAACCGTTATGACGTTGACGAAGTCCTTGAAACCCCATTCGACTTCGCCCACCTGAAACGCTCCTTTGTGTATATCAAAAAATATAAGGGCAAAATGATAACCGCCCTTATGCTGAGCGTGTTCGCCGCAATATCAGGACTTCTCGGACCGCTTATCACACAGTACGCTCTTGATAACACCATACCGCAGAAAAATATGGGACAGCTCGTCCTGCTAACCCTCGCATTTATCGGCACTATAGCCGTGTCCATAACATTCTCCACTATCCGTTCAAGGATAATGACAGTTGTTGGTCAGGATATAATCTTCGATATCCGTACCGACCTTTTCAAGCATTTGCAGGAACTGCCATTTGAGTATTACGATAACCGCCCGCACGGCAAGATCCTCATCAGAGTTGTAAACTATGTAAACTCCGTGTCGGATATGCTCTCAAACGGTATCATCAATGTTATACTCGAGTGCCTTAATATGCTTTTCATCATGATTTTCATGTTCTTTGTGAATGTGAAGCTGTCATTGGTGGTGCTTTCGGGTCTGCCGATATTTGCAGTCATAATGATGATTATAAAGAAAAGACAGCGTAAAGCATGGCAGGACGTTTCAAACAAATCCTCAAACCTTAACGCCTATTTGCAGGAAAACATCACAGGTGCAAGAGTGACCCAGATATTCACCCGTGAGGAAGAAAACGCCCAGATATTCGACAGACTTTCCGAGAAATATCGTAAAAGCTGGATAAACGCCGTGAAATATTCTAACCTTGTTTGGCCTGCTACCGACAACGTTTCTACTCTTGTGAGAGCCGCAATATTCGTGGTGGGTCTGCTGGTTCTGACCCCTGCGGCAGTGAGCCTTGGAACTATCGTTGCCATGACAAGCTATGCTTCAAGCTTCTGGCAGCCTATCATGAACCTGTCAAACATCTTCAATAACTTCATCAACAATATCGCCTACCTTGAGCGTATCTTTGAGACCCTTGACGAGCCTGCCACTATCGCAGACAAGCCGAACGCTCAGGATATCGGTGATATCACAGGCGAGGTAAAATTTGATGACGTTACATTCAGCTATGAGCAGGGCAAAACAGTTTTGGAGCATATCTCCTTTGACGTTAAGCCGGGCGAAAGCGTTGCCCTCGTTGGACCAACAGGAGCAGGAAAATCTACAGTAGTTTCTCTCCTGTCAAGATTTTATGACCTGGACAGCGGTAAAATAACCATAGACGGCAAGGATATAAGTCAGGCGACCTTGCATTCCCTCCGCTCACAAATGGGCATAATGCTTCAGGACAGCTTTATTTTCAGCGGCACTATTTACGATAATATCCGCTACGGCAGGCTTGACGCAACGGAAGAAGAAATAAGAGAAGCCGCAAAGATAGTCTGCGCAGACGAGTTCATAAGCGAAATGAAAGACGGCTATATGACCGAGGTCAACGAGCGTGGCTCAAAGCTTTCAGGCGGACAGAAACAGCTTATCTCCTTTGCAAGAACGCTCCTCTCCGACCCGAAAATACTTGTCCTTGACGAAGCAACTTCATCAATAGACGCACGAACAGAAAAGCTCCTTCAGCAGGGACTTCAAAGACTTCTTGTTGGCAGAACTTCATTTATTATCGCACATAGACTTTCCACTATCAAAAACTGCGATAAGATAATGTATATTGACAACAAAGGCATTGCCGAGTGCGGCACTCATGACCAGCTTATCGCAAAGAAAGGCGAGTATTACAAGCTTTATACCGCACAGCATATGGACGAATAAAATAGCATAAAAACACGGGTGGACACTGCCCCCTGCAAATGTGGCTATCCACATCTGTAGGGGCGAACAGTGTTCGCCCGTTTATTATCTCACCTTGTAATTGCGTTGTTTAACATTACTTTATCACTATCTTATCCAACGTTTCCCCCACCTTGTCATGGATAACAAGGTCGCAGGAGCCGTCCATGGAAGTCTTGTCCCGATTTATCAGCACAAGATTATCCCCCTGAAAATATCTCACCATTCCTGCCGCAGGATAAACTGTCAGAGAAGTGCCTGCAATAATAAGCGTGTCGCACTGAGATATCTCTCTCACCGCCTCCGTCACAGTTTTATCATCAAGCCCCTCCTCATAAAGCACAACATCAGGCTTGATTATTCCGCCGCAGGTGCATTTCGGAATGCCTGTGCTGTTTAAAATATCCTCCGCAGTGTAGAATTTTCCGCAGTCCATGCAGTAGTTGCGGTGTACGCTTCCGTGAAGCTCCAGCACCTTTTTGCTGCCTGCCGCCGTGTGAAGTCCGTCAATATTCTGCGTGATAACTGAAGAAAGTATGCCTGCCCTCTCCATTTCCGCCAGCTTGTAATGCGCCTTGTTAGGCTTTGCCGTCAGACAAAGCATTTTGTCACGGTAAAAATCATAAAATGCCTTTGTGTGCCGCATAAAAAACGTGTGGCTGAGTATCTGCTCAGGGGGATAATCATATTTCTGATTGTAAAGTCCGTCCACCGACCGAAAATCAGGTATGCCGCTCTCTGTTGATACCCCTGCTCCTCCGAAAAATACTATCCTGTGTGACTTGTCTATTATCTGCTGCAGCTCCATTTTTATCACTCCTATGAAAAATGCGGTCTATACCGAAGCACAGACCGCATTGATTATTCACGATATTAGTCGATCTTAACGATCCAGCCAAACTCGTCTGGTATCTTGCCCCACTGAATGCCTGTCATTGTATCATAAAGCATCTGTGAAACAGGGCCGATCTTGTTGTTGTTTATCTCCATTACCTTGTCGCCCCACTTGAGATGACCAACAGGTGAGATAACAGCAGCAGTACCTGTGCCGAATACCTCGTCAAGCTTGCCGTTGTCGTAAGCCTCAGCTATCTCCTCGATAGAGATCTTTCTCTCGCTTACCTTGTAGCCCTTCTTCTTGCATATCTCGATAGCAGACTTTCTTGTGATACCAGGGAGAACAGAACCAAGCAGCTGTGGTGTAACAACTTCGCCGTCAATAACGAAGAAGATGTTCATTGAGCCAACTTCCTCAACATACTTTCTCTCAACACCATCAAGCCAAAGTACCTGCTCGTAATCCTGCTCGTGAGCTTCTTCCTGACCCGCAAGCGAGATAGCGTAGTTAGCGGCTGTCTTAGCAAAACCTGTACCGCCTCTTACAGCTCTTACATACTTGTTCTCAACGTATATCTTAACAGGGTTAAGACCGGTTGAATAGTAAGCGCCTGAAGGTGAAAGAATAATGATGAACAGATAGTGGTCAGCAGGCTTAACACCTACATATGGGTCAACTGCGATGATAAATGGTCTGATGTAAAGGGAAGCGCCCTCTGTGTGAGGAACCCAGTCCTGCTCCATTTTAACAAGAGTTTTCAGAGCGTAGAGCATATCCTCTTCGTTTATCTTAGGAATTACCATTCTCTCAGCAGAGTTGTTCATTCTCTTGAAGTTCTCCTGAGGTCTGAAAAGCTGAACAGAGCCGTCAGCAGTACGATAAGCCTTAAGGCCTTCAAATATCTCCTGACCGTAGTGCAGGCACATAGCAGCAGGGGAGAGTGAAAGGTCGCCGTAAGGCACGATCCTAGCGTCATGCCAACCCTGACCTGCGTCATAATTCATAACAAACATATGGTCAGTAAAAATGTGACCGAAACCAAGCTTTGTCTCGTCAGCTGGTTTTTCCTTTGGAGTAGTGGTACGTTCGATCTTGATATCTAACATACAGATCCTTCTTTCTTAAATTAATGATCGGCTCGGCAAGCGAACCTTTACCACATATATTATAATACTTATTGTGATCTTTTTCAAGAGGTTTTGCAAAAAAAATTCCTTGTCATAGGAAAAATATGCAGGATAACATTTTGAAAACTGCATTTTTATACAACTGTATGAAAACTGTTGAGAAATCGTCATAAAATTGTCTTTATATTGTAGGAAATACTCCTTGAAAAAAAGGTGATAGTGTTGTATAATAGGGTAAAATAAATGTAAAACGAGTATATTATAATAAGGTTATATAAGGAAAGGTAATATTATGAACGATAGAGAAAGAAAGGATAACGAGCTTGGTATAGATCTTGATATGAAAGGTCTTACCATCGACAGCGATGAAGCCGCAAAGCCGCAGGCGCAGAACCGCCCTATGAGCCATGAGGATATGGCAAGAATGATCGCTAAAAATATGGCAATGCAGGACGGTGGCTTTGACGAGCCTATCACTCCTGTAAGAGGAGTTTCAGACTTTGGCGAGGAAACTATCAAGCCTAAAAAGCCCAAAACAACTGAAACACGCAGTAAAAATGCAAAGCCTGCATCAAAGCAGACTTCAAAGAGCGGCTCAAAGAATGGAAAAAAGAAGAAAAAGAAGTCCTCGTCAGGAAAGACTGTCGCAATAGCAATATGCTCAGTTGTTGGTGTTATGATAGTCGCCGCAGGCGGCTTCTATCTGTGGGGCATGAATTCGTATAAGGATAGATTTCTTGGAAATACATATATAAACGGCATCGAGGTCAGCGGAAAGACCAAGGCGGAAGCCTATAAGCTCGTAAGCGAGCAGGCTGTTATCCCAAAAGCCATCACCGTTACAAAGAAAGACGGCACAACATTTTCCATAAAGCTGTCTGAAATAGGCTATAACGATAATACTCAAAACCTTATCACACAGTATTATACTCAGCAAAACCACTATTCATGGTTCTCTTCTGCCATGAAGCGTACGGATTTCACTTTTGAATCTAAGTTCAAGTACGATAAGGCTAAGCTTGAAAAGGTGCTGAAAAGAAAGGTGCTTGACTCCCAAAGCACAAAAGATCCTGAGGACGCCTATATCAAAAAAGGCGACGACAACAGCTATGTTGTGGTAAAAGAAACCACGGGCGACGCTGTGGAGGAGGATAAGATAGACGAGCTTTATTCCTATGTGGAAAATCAGATTGACGACGGTAGCTTTGACGTTGATATCTCAAAGGCAGATTGCTATAAAAAGCCTGCCATAACAGCGGATATGCTTGAAGAGACCTGCAAGAAGCTCAATAACCTTAACGATATCGAAATAACATTCGATTTTATCTACACCACCGAAACTCTCACAGGTGATACTATCATGGATTGGATAACCTTTGACGAGGATAACGCCGAAGCCGGCTATACAGTTGATGAAGATAAGGCAATGGCATATGTTGAAGACCTTGCAGATAAGTATGATACCTATGGCAAGGACAGAGAGTTCAAGACCACAAAGCGTGGAACTATAACTATCTCCGAGGGACAGGGCTGTTACGGCTGGTGGATAGACCAGCAAAAGACCTGCGACCTTATCGTGGACCTTGTTGAAAAGGGCGAGTCTGCCGAAACTGAGCCTGTCTACTATGTAAACCCTGACTCAGCCTATGAATATACCTGCAATAAGGATTGGCGTACAGCCGATAAGGATTACGGCAACACTTATATCGAGGTAGACCTTACTGCACAGCATTTGTGGTATTATAAGGACGGCAAGCTCACAATGGAGTCTGATATAGTTTCAGGCTATCCAAGCAAGTCAAGAAATACCCCTGGCGGTGTTTATAAGCTTTGGTATAAGGAAAAGGGCAAGACCCTCAGAGGATCAGCAGACGGACAGTCTTACGCTTCCTATGTTGACTATTGGAACAACGTTTCCACTATCGGCATAGGACTTCACGACGCATCATGGCAGAACGGCAACTTTGGCGGTGAGCGTTATAAGTCAAGCACATGGGGCTCACACGGCTGTATAAATATGCCTTTAGATAAAGCAAAATACGTTTATGAAAAAATAGATATGGGTACTCCTGTATTTATGTATTGGTAAGAGATAATAGCAAGGCAATACGGACAACTCGTATTGCCTTTGCTTTTAGTTTCAGTTAGGAGAATTTATGTATATTACAGATGAAGACAACCCACGCCTGCCATTTCTGCGTGATAAAACTTCAAAGCTCACCACCTCACCGGGCTGTTATATAATGAAAGACAAAATGAAAAAGATAATATATATCGGCAAGGCGAAAAATCTCCGCAACCGTGTGACATCTTATTTCAGAAAGTGTCAGGATCACCTGCCAAAGGTGTGGAAAATGGTGTCCCACGTCTATGACTATGACTTTATCGTCACCGACTCCGAGTTCGAGGCACTTGTCTTGGAGTGCTCCCTCATAAAGCAGTATACCCCGAAGTATAATATCCTGCTGAAAGACGATAAGGGCTATAGCTATATCAGGGTCACAAATGAGGACTATCCACGTTTGCAAGCCGTATTGCAAAAATATGATGACGGAGCAGAGTATATAGGACCTTATACAAGTTCATTCGCAGTAAAACAAGCCGTTATCGAAGCCAATAAAGTCTTTATGCTCCCTACCTGCACCCGAAAATTTCCGCAGGATTTCAGAAAACAGCGTCCCTGCCTTAATATGCACATAAAGCAGTGTATGGGCGTTTGCACAGGAAAATTCTCCAAAGAGGAGTATAATTCTATAGTCCGTCAGGCGGTGGACTATATCAGAAACGGCTCGTCAGATTCAGTTGAAAGGCTCACCGATGAAATGAACAAAGCCGCTGAGGAGCTTGACTTTGAGCTTGCCGCAAAGCTTCGTGACCGTATCCAAGCCATACAGAAAGCCGCTGAAAGTCAGAAGATAATTAATGACGATATTCGTGACACTGATATAATCGCCATTGCTCAAAATGGTGAAATGGCGTGTGCAAGCGTTATAATGTATCGTGGGGGCAGACTTTTTGATAAGGCTTCCTATTTCCTTGGTGAAAAAGACGACAGCGTAAAAATGCGTGAAGATTTTCTCATGCAGTATTATTCCTCCAAAGACAGCATACCGAAAGATATCCTCCTTGACGAGGATATCACAAACGGCGAGATAATAGAGAAATTTCTCCGCCAGAAGTATGACCATGCCGTGAATATCTCTACTCCGAAAAGAGGACAGTTTCTCCGCCTTACCACCCTTGCCAAAAGCAACGCCACCGAGTATCTCTCCATAAAAGTCGGCAGAACGAGCCGTGAGATAACCGCCCTTGAGGAGCTTGCCAAAGCATTGGGACTTCCCAAGACCCCGAAATATATCGAGTGCTACGATATATCAAACCTCGCCTCTACCAATATGGTAGCAGGCATGGTGGTCTTCGAAAACGGCAGACCATGCAAAAAGTATTATAAAAAGTTTTCTATCAAAACAGTTGCAGAGCAAAATGACTATGCCTGTATGCAGGAGGTCATAGAACGTCGCTTTAGAAACTACTTTGAGAAAACAGACGAGGGCTTTTCTATCATGCCCGACCTTATCTTGCTCGACGGTGGAAACGGCCACGTCAATGCCGTTGAGCCTGTCTTAGAGCGAATGGGTGTGACCTGCCCATTGTTCGGACTTGTGAAAGACTCAAAGCACCGCACACGAGCAGTTGCCACAGGTGGCGGAGAAATAAGCCTTGCAAAGTGCAGAGCGGCCTTTAATCTTGTTACCGCCATTCAGGACGAAGTCCATAGGGTAGCCATAACCTATCAGGCACAGAAGCATAAAAAGAATGCCCACCGACTTGAAATAACCAAGGTCAAAGGCATAGGCGATAAAAAAGCCGCTAAGCTAATAACCGAGTATAAAACCAAAGAAGCTCTCAAAAAAGCCACAGTAGAAGAGCTTGCAAAGACCGCAGGTGTGAATATGGACACCGCAAGAGAGCTTAAAGAAATAATAGACGAAATGTAGGGATAGAATTGATAGAAAATACCAAAGACATAGACGAGCTTGAATTTATAAACAGCTTTTCCCATTCAGGCAAGCCTGTGAAAGACCTGTCCAGAATAAAAGCTTTGCTTTCCGATCTTAGCGACCCGCAGGACAGCCTTAAATTCGTTCATATCGCCGGCACCAACGGCAAAGGCTCAATGGCTCAGATGTTCAGCGAGGCCTTTCAGTGCGCAGGGCTGAAAACAGGTCTTTTCACCTCGCCTTATATAATAAGCTATACCGACAGGATAAAAATAAACGGCATTGATATCCCAAAGCCTGCCCTTGCGAAAATGGCAAAGCGTGTGAAAGCCGTCACCGATATGCACTGCGACCGTGAGAATTTCTCTCAGTTTGAAATAACCACCGCCATAGCTTTCCTCTATTTTGCCGAGGAAAACTGCGATATAGTCGTCCTTGAAACAGGTCTTGGGGGACTTTTAGACAGCACCAACGTTATAAAAACCCCTGTCCTAACAGTTATAGGCTCAGTGGACTTTGACCATACCGCCATTCTGGGTGACACCCTTGAGAAAATAGCCTATCAGAAAGCAGGCGTTATAAAACCCCACTGCCCATGCGTTTTGAGTGCAGGCAACGACATGAAAGTTATCCGCACTGTCCGTGAGCAGGCGGTGAAAAATCTTTCTCAGCTCGTTATCCCTGACATCAACCAGCTCAAACTTATAAGCTGTGACGTTTTCGGCTCAAAGTTTGAGTTCAAAGGACAGCCCTATGAAGTCACAATGGGTGGAGCACATCAGGTGCTGAACGCCATGAGCGTCATAAGCGGAATACGCCTTATCAACGATACCATGAAAATTCCCCAGGATAAAATTTTTGAGGGCATCAAAAAAGCCCAGCTCCAAGGCAGAGTGCAGATACTCAGCCGTGAGCCACTGCTGATACTTGACGGAGCACACAATCCCGACGGCTTGTCAGCCTTAGCAGGCGTATTGGAGCATTGTGAAAAACACCCATGCTACGCTGTTATGGGAATGTGCAGGGATAAAAACATCACCGAGGCAGTAAAGAAAATTATACCGTATGTAGACAAATTCTACACAGTTGACGGTTTCAGCGACAGAGCCGAAACTGCCTCTGACCTTGCCGACATCATAACCAACGCAGGCGGCAGGGCAGAGCAAAGTCCAAAGCCTGCCCTTGAAATGGCACGTCAGCTAATAAGCGAGAATCCTCACGGAGTGAATCTTATATGCGGTTCGCTTTTCCTATGTGCCCAGGTGCTTAATGAAATGAAAGATATATAACAGAAAGGGCGACCCACCCAAGGTCGCCCGATTTTTTTACCTTTATTCCCTAATAGCCGCCCCGACCGCTTTCTTCCAACCACCTATCAGATCACTGCGTTTACTCTCGCTCATAGACGGAATAAACTCCCTGAACTTATCCGAAACGCCAACAAGCTCTTCCATACTGCCCCAAAGCCCACAGCCAAGCCCTGCAAGATATGCCGCACCTGTTGCGGTGGATTCCACGTTATAAGGCCTTATGACCGAATGGCCCAATATATCAGCCTGAAATTCCATTAGAAAATCGTTGCTTGCCGCACCGCCGTCAGCCTTTATGCTTCCGATAGCCCCAGCGTCCTCCTCCATCGCCCTGAGAACGTCATAGGTCTGATAGCACATAGCTTCCAATGTTGCCCTGACTATGTGGCATCTGTTTGTTCCTCTTGTAAGCCCTGTTATCATGCCCCTAGCTTCGGGCTTCCAGTATGGTGCGCCAAGTCCCACGAATGCAGGCACAAAGTATACACCGCCCGTGTCCTCAACGCTTCTTGCAAGCTCCTCAGTTTCTGCCGCTGTGCGTATTATGCAAAGCTCGTCACGAAGCCATTTTACCGCCGCACCCGATACGAATACCGACCCCTCCAGAGCATAATTCACCTTTCCTCCTATGCCCCAGGCAATAGTCGTGAGCAGCCCATGACGGCTTTCCACAGGCTTTTCACCTGTGTTCATAAGCAGAAAACCGCCTGTGCCGTAGGTGTTTTTCACATCGCCCTCACGGAAACAGCATTGCCCAAAAAGTGCCGCCTGCTGATCTCCTGCACAGCCTGCGATCTTTATCCTGCTTCCGAAAATGTTCTCCTCAGTTTCGCCCAAGTCACCCGAACATTCTTTGACCTCAGGGAGCATACAGCTGGGTATGCCCAAAAGTCCCAGTATCTCCCTGTCCCATTCAAGGGTGTGAATGTTGAAAAGCATAGTCCTGGAAGCATTGGAGTAGTCCGTAACGTGTACCCTTCCCCCTGTCAGATTCCATATGAGCCAGCAATCCACAGTGCCGAAAAGTATCTCTCCCTTTTCCGCACGCTCCCTCACACCCTCAACATTTTCAAGTATCCACTTTATCTTTGTGGCAGAGAAATAAGGGTCGATAAGAAGTCCCGTCTTGTCCTTGAAAAACTTTTGCAAGCCCTGACTTTCCATTCGTGCGCAGTCCTCAGAAGTCCTCCTGCATTGCCAAACGATAGCGTTATAAACAGGCTTGCCGGTGTTCTTGTCCCAAAGTATCGTCGTTTCACGCTGGTTTGCGATGCCGATAGCCGCCACGTCCTCCGCTGTTATCCCAGCCTTTGCAATGACCTCACGAGCAGAACTGAGCTGACTTTCCAGTATGTCCATAGGGTCATGCTCCACCCAGCCGTTGCCGGGGAATATCTGCGGATATTCTTTCTGTACGCTCGCAACCTTTTCACCCTTTGCGTTAAAAAGCACCGCTCTGGAGGAAGTCGTTCCCTGATCTAAAGAGAGTATGTATTCTTTCATAAAATTTCTCCTTATTGCAAAAAAGGGGCGGAAATCCCACCCCTGATTGTTCTGTAAAAGTAACGAATATACGTCATTTGTAGGGAAACGGTGCAATTTCTGCTTTGCAGAAATGCGACGTCCCGCTTGCACGACGTTTTGTTTACTTATTCTTTTTCGTTACACCACGTTGCGGATATTCTCCCACACTTTATATCGTCGTCAAATAAGCCCCGTGTAAAGCAGTATAAGATAAATGATCAACAAAAGCGACAGAACGCCAAGAAGCTTCCAAATACCCTTTATGGCGGACTTTTCCTGCTTTTTAGCTTTAACAAATTCCTCGATAGCGTCCGGAGTATATTCTTTGTGCATCTGGCTTCCTACTGTTGGATTGAGCATATCATTGATGTTGATGTTGCGGTATTTTTCCTCACGAAGCTTCTTAGGATCGGTCTCCTTGGTGCTGATGTTATCATATGAAGAATTGAGCAGGCTCTTGTCCATTTTCTTCATGTTGATAGCGTCCATAGAAAGCTCTGCTTCCTCAGGTCTGCCAAGGCTGTCACCGTTGTCGTAAATATGCTTTGTGTCAACGCTCTTCATAAGCTGATTGTTTGAGCGGTTTGCCCTCAGCATCTTGATAAGAGTGTCAGTGTAGAGGTTTTCCTCTTCCTCAGCCTCGTCAGTAAGGATTATGTCCGAGGTGTCGTTTATCGCCTCGTCAACTGTATCGATAAGGGAAGTAAGTCCCTTGTTTGCCTTCTTGTATGGCTTTTTAGCCGCAGGCTTCGGAGCTTCCGCCGCAGGCTGTGGAGCAGGCTGGCTGTACACAGGTGCTGAAACTGTCTGCTGAGCAGGCTGTGCTGTCTGAACAGGCGTTGGAGCAGGTGCAGGCTGTGAAACCGGCGGAACAGGAGCAGAAACAGGCTGGCTTGCAGGTGCAGAGCCTGAAATGCCCTCGTGTCCCGGAATAAAGATCTTTCTCTTTCTTATAGGTGCGTTTATCTCGCCGGGAATACCGCTCTGAGCCATCGGCTTTGTGTTGAATACAGGAGCAGACTGGATGTCCTCTGCAGGCGTCGGTGCAGGTGCAGGAGCAGGCTGTGGCTCTGGTATAGGCTCTGGCTCTGGTGCAGGCGCTACTGCCGCAGGCTCAGGCTGAACGGGAGCTGGAGGCGGAACTACCTTAAGCTCAGGATTTTCCTCAGGCTCGTCAGGTATAGGCTCGCTGTCAGGACCGTCCTCGCCAACGATAGCGTCAGCAGAAATGGAGCTTGCAGCCGCAGAGAAATCGTTGCTCTCGATAGCAGAGTCCTCATCGCCCTCAAAGTTTACCATTTTGCCTGTTGTAACATCATAGTATTCCTCGCCGTCCTTGACAGCGATCTTGAGCTTCGGCGCAGGCTCGCCCCTCTTAGGCAGGTTAGCCTGTGGAATGTCAATGTCAGGGAATACCTCGTTAACGTCCACCTTTGCGATCTTAAGTATCTCCATTGCGGATCTGCACTTCATAGAGCCTCTTACCATTTCCTTGATAGGAAGCAGAATGATATCGCAGAATGTAGCATAGAAAGACCTCAGCGCAGACATTGAGCTGTCAAGCATATCCTGCGGAAAACGATGGTCAAAATACTTATCCCATTGCTCAGGGCTTGACATGATCATCTTGTCTATGTACTGACAAAGTGGTATCCAAAGCTCAGGCTCTTCAAAATCTCTGTCATTGGTGATGAGCCACATATAACATCTGAGGAAACAGTCATAGCATGAGATATCTCTGAGGTTGAGCATAACGTCATCAATGTTCAGGGAAGCCGAAAATATAGGATCAGAGAATGCGAAGCATCTGTATCCCTGTCTCTTATACACATCTGACGCTGCCGACGAACTCTAGGGTG
>ENA-OYWZ01000685-OYWZ01000685.1-human-gut-metagenome-genome-assembly--contig:-NODE-685-length-18699-cov-5.384467_pt1 | contig 18699 bp, 25 predicted proteins | sample MGYA00244841_ERZ653414 | MGnify/ENA primary metagenome ERZ653414 (study PRJEB26926, sample SAMN06164894) | human gut metagenome | biome: ENVO:00009003; feature: ENVO:2100002; material: ENVO:00002003... | reverse complement strand
AGATCTACACCCTAGAGTTCGTCGGCAGCGTCAGATGTGTATAAGAGACAGACCCCAAGAAGCTTCCATATTTCGCAAAATGACAGTATGGGAAAATATGATGTCTTTACTGGAAACAAGAACAGAATTAAGCCCTGCAGAGAGAAAAGAAAAGGCGGAAGGGCTTCTGGAGGAGTTTCATATTACTCATGTAAAGGATACAAGGGGAGATGCCCTTTCAGGCGGCGAACGGAGGCGGGCAGAAATTGCCAGATCTTTGACCATGGGGCCGTCCTTTATATTGCTGGATGAACCTTTTGCCGGTGTAGACCCTCTCGCTGTCGAAGATATACAAAGCGTTGTCATGCATCTTAAAACAAGAGGTATCGGTATTTTAATTACAGATCATAATGTTCGTGAAACTCTTCGGATTGTGGATAATGCGTATATCCTTTCAGAAGGGAAAATTCTGCTTAATGGAAAATCCGGTGATATTGCTGCAGATCCTGTGGCGAGAAAATTCTACCTGGGAGAAAATTTCAGCCTATGATTTATTTGATTAAAGGAGTGGGATTCTGATGCGTATACTTGATAAATATATCCTTAAGGAATTCCTGGGACCTTTTTTGTTTGGTGTTGCCGCATTTACTGCTATATTTCTCGGGGCGGATACACTGCTGAAAATTGCGGACTATGTTACAAAATATGGTGCATCTTCTACCGCGGCACTGAAAATATTTATATTGGCACTGCCCCGGATTATTGTTTATACGTTTCCTATGGCGGTCTTATTGGGGGCGTTAATGGCGACATCCCGGCTATCCGGTTCCAGCGAATTGATTGTTATGCGGACATCCGGACAGAGCTTTAGCCGATTGGTCATGCCTATTTTTATCCTTACTTTTTTAATCAGTTTATGTGCGGTGGCTTTTAATGAGTATGTGGTGCCATGGACGAATCGGAAATATGAACAGGTTATCAATATTGAAATTAAACGTAATTTGAATCCGGGGGTTACGGATCATGTTATTCTTCGTGATGTACAAAATGGAAAAATTGCCCATTTGCTTTATGCGAGGAGATATAATCCTGAAAATAAAAAATTGGAAAATATAACGATTCAGGAATTCCAGAATGAAGCTGTTATCCGCGTGGAAAATGCGCCAAATGCCGTTTGGAAAGATGGTAAATGGTTTATGGAAAACGGTACTATTTATGATCTTGGTGAAGATGGAATTAGCCGCACGATGCGTTTTAAGAATCAATTTATTCCTTATGGGCAGTCGCCGGAAACGATACAAAAAGAGCATAAAGATTATGATGAGATGACCATTCGGGAGCTCTTTACAGCAAGAAAAGCTTATGAGGCTGCTCATGAAGATGCGACTGCCATTGTTATGGAAATTCATCGCCGTTTTTCACTTCCTTTTGCGAGTTTTGTCTTTGGTCTCGTAGGAGCGCCTCTCGGCGTGCAGCGCGAACGATCATCATCATCAATCGGATTTGGACTTTCAGTAGTTATTATTTTTGTATATTATGCCGTAATGACATTTCTTGAAGCGCTTGGAAAAGGGCATGTAATTTCTGCAGTGGCAGCAGTATGGCTCCCAAACCTGATCGCTCTTATTTGTGCAGTGTACTTGATTAAGCGGGTTAATCAGTAATTATATTGTGCGTTCTCTCTTTTTAATTTCTTCGCTGTGGTATTTTAACTGAAGGAGGTCAGTATGTTTATTGGCATTGCTATGTTTTTCGTCCTTATGCTGATGGGCGGACTCATTGCATTTCTTGGCGATAAAATTGGATCCAAGGTGGGGAAAAAGAGAATGACGCTCTTTGGACTGCGGCCAAAATATACTTCCATTATCGTTACGATTATTTCAGGTGTCCTTATTTCATTCCTGACAGTTGCTGTGCTTGCCGTAGTAAATGAAAATGTACGCGTAGCGCTTTTTGGCTTGAGCAAATTACAGGCACAGATGGCAAACCTTAATCAGGAGATCATCGTAAAAAATAAAGAACTTGATGAAGGTAAAAAGCAGCTTGAGGCAAGGAATAAAGAGTATGAAGGGGTAACAAAAAAATCGGAAAAGACAGTAAAAGAATTGGAACGGGTGGAAAGCCAGCGTGCTTACGTGCAGAGTGAACTATTTTCTGTACAAAATGCTTACCAGGAAGCGCAGGCAGGTATCCGGCAGTCTGCAGAAGAAATAGAACAGTTGGAAAAAACAAAAGAAGAACTTTCCGGTAATATTACAAAACTGAACAGCGAGAAGGAAGCGCTTCTTGGGAATATTGCGGCTATCCGTGAAGGCACTGTCGTTTTTCGTGCAGGACAGGTGCTTACTGATGCGGTTGTTGATGAGAATATGTCCAAAGAACAATCTGAGCAGGTACTTGGGAGTATTTTGAATGATATCAATAATTTGCTGAAAGAACGAATGAATGTCAGTGACAAAGATGTCTACCTTGTACGTATGCCGAAGATTGCATTTGACAAAGCCGTTGATCAAGTGGCAGGTGCAAGCAATAAGAAGCTTGTTCGTGTTGTTGCTGCGGGAAACCTGATTTTGGGGGAGCCGGCAATTGTGGAATTTGATGTTCATGATAATAATCTGGTTTTTCATGCAAATGAAACTATCATGACGGCGAAGATGCTCAATTATAAAGGTCTTAAACGGCCGGATGCCCAGGTTCTGAGTATGCTGAATGAATTGAACCATTTAGCAAAGGATAAAGGGATACTGCCGGATCCGATTACAGGAAAGGTAGGACAGCTGGAAGGGCAGGAACTGCTTTCGGTGATTGAAAAAGTAAAAGGATATAACAGCAAATGTGTTCTCGTTATAAAAGCGAAAAAAGATATCTATTCGGAGGGTCCGCTTTTAATTGATATTGAAGTAGAAAGAGATGTTTCATGATACTTGCTCTTGATCCCGGTTCAGTAAAAACCGGTGTGGCTGTTGTCCATAAAGATGGGAGTCTCGCATGGAAAAAAGTTATCCAAACAGAAGATTTTGAAAAAGAAATGCAGGGGGTTCTTGACGCATACGACATCGGTGTCATTGTGATGGGAAACGGCACTCATCATAAAGAGATGCAGCAGCGGACGGTGATGCTCTTGAAAGAGCGTGAAAAGAATGTAAAAATAGAATTAGTGGATGAAAAATATACCACGGAAATGGGGGAAACATGGTATAAAAGAGAACATCCTGCGACCGGATGGCGGCGTTTGATCCCGGACGGATTCCGCCGTATTCCTGTTCCTGTAGATGATTATGTGGCATGGATCATCGCTTGTATTTACTTGGGGATTGTCCGTGCAGAAGATGTGGGGCATAAAAAGGTGTGATGAAATACATTTTTATTGACATACAAGATTATATGTAATATACTCTTGTAGTATTGCGGGGTATGGCGCAGTTGGTAGCGCACCTGCTTTGGGAGCAGGGGGTCGCCAGTTCGAGTCCGGCTGCCCCGACCAGCATGGCTCAGTAGCTCAGTTGGATAGAGCAACCGCCTTCTAAGCGGTAGGTCGTGGGTTCGAATCCCCCCTGGGTCACCATTTGATTTAGATACGAACTCTCCACCTTCACAGGATTCTGTAAGATGGGGAGTTCGTTCTTATAATTGAACTGAATTTCAATGTAATTTTCATGCACTATTACACAGCGGACGAGAGACGAGAGCAATATGCTCTTGTACTTGTCCGCTGTTTTTAATTTCTGGGAAATAGAGTAGAAGAAAAATTCAATGTGCTGCTCTGTCAAATGTATGCTTCCTTCCAGTAATTTCTGTCGGGAAACCTCGTCTTTTAACCCCTGAAGGCGGTTTTCATAATTTTTAATATGATTTGTCATGGTCTCAGAAATAAGGCCGTTCTCGACCGCCTGAATGCAATTTTTGAGCTTTTTATTAATGTCTGCTATCTGGTTTTGAAGAGATTGGATTTCCAGTGATTCTTTTTTGTCCTTCTGCATCTTCATGGCCTGTTTTGCGATAGCTTTGATGGCTTCCGGTTTAGAAAGTATCTGTGTCGTGATTTTACATATGAGATTTTCCAGAGCATCCTGCCGGATATTTTTGGACGGACATTTCTTTTTCAGATGAGAGGTGCAGGCATAATAGTAGTACAGTACGCCTTGCTTTGAGGTACCGGATACTCCGACCATCTTACTGCTGCATCGGCCACAAAATAGTTTTCCGGTAAGGTGGAAATCTTTACTACATGAGCGGATATGATTCTTTTTTCTGAATTGCATGTGTTTCTGGACAGCTTCAAAAGTCATCTTGTCAATGATAACGGGAATAGCATTTTCTTTCCGAATATCCCGCCAGATGAATGTACCGGTATATCTCTCATTTTTTAGAATAACCCGCAGCGTATTATAGGAGAATGGCCTGCCGGCTGAATTGGTGTAATGGTGTTTATTCAGCTCGTCAATGATATATTTCTGATTATGTCCCTCCAATGCCAGCTGATAGATCTGCCGGACAATGGCCGCTTTGGGTTCATCAATGACAAGATGATGTTTCTCATCCAATTTATAACCTAAAGGGACGATACCGCCCGCCCATTTTCCTTCCAGGGCGTTTTCCGTCATGCCGCGCGTGACGTTTTCAGCCAGTTCTGCAGAGTAGTATTCTGCCATTCCTTCAATTAAAGATTCTAATAGGATCCCAGATGGATCATCTGCTATATTTTCCATGGCAGATACGACACGAACTCCATATTGCTTGAGTTTGTGCTTATATCTTGCACTGTCATAGCGATTTCTAGCAAAGCGATTGAGTTTATATACCAGGACAATATCGAAGGACATTGTGGCCGCATCGCGAATCATCATCTGAAACTCTGGCCGCTGATCAGAGCGTCCGGTCATGGCTCTGTCTGCGTAAGTATGAACAATGGTGATGTTATTCCGGCGGGCGTAGTCTTCACATACCCGTAGCTGCCCCTCAATGGATTCTTCCCGCTGTCGATCGGATGAATACCGGGCATATATTACGGCTTTTACTGGTAGTTTATCTGTTTTTTGCATAAAAATAATACCTCCTCATATGCTAATGGGAGGCAAACATGATATAATACAAACATAATCGGCCTCCGAAGTGGTGGATTATAACCGTAGCCCGGTACTGGTAATACCGGCTGCAACCCCCTGTCATATTTTGCGATATGGCAGGGAATTTTTATTTTATACTTACTGTTTGAATTCTGGAGTGCAATCAATAACTGTATTTATGTATGCTTGCGTTAATCCGTCGCTAGCGTCAATTACAGTGAAATTACCTCTGGTGTCTGGGATAGCTTTTTCCAATATATCACTATGATAGGTGATAAGATCTTTGATTACGGCAGGGTCAGATTTATCTTTTACCTTTTCTATTTCTGTACGGTCAGAAGGGAGCATATCATCAATGGCACTATTTTTATAGTATTTATCCCTCTTTTCGATAGTGATGTTTAAAGCTTTATCATCAGCAAATACGGCTGTGACATGAGAACCATTTATCGTAACATTCTTTATCATATCCTGGCCTGCTAAATTGCCGTAATCTTTTTCCCAACGGGATTCCGTATCACCGATGCCGGCCTTTACACCAACTTGTATAGCTTCTTGCTTTTGCGTCTTTGGCTGTGGAGCTAGTTTGGGGTTAAGCATACCACCAATAGCACCAATTACCAATACACATCCACCAATAATTAGTATTTTCTTTGGTGTCATCATCTATCCTCCTGTTTTCTTTAATTGTATAAATTGACGTGGTACACCTTTACAATTTGCCAGTGCGTAGATAGAGAATCCTTCATGCTCCGCAATGTATCCGTCATTTAACAGCAGTTCCACCGCAAACTGATTTGCCAGATGTTCTATACGGTCAGCGTTGATACTCATAGTGTAGGTCTTCAGCCATTGGGTATTATCATTCGGGGTACAAAGAGCATGTCCGAGTTCATGGGCACAAACAAATTGCAGCAGTGACTCTGGTGTCCGCTTATTGTCAATGATAATAAATTTTGAACGCTTATATTTGAGATAGTTGCCAAATTTACCGCCCAGGTCCGCATACATGATGTGGATATTTTTATATGAAGCAAGCCGGAATGGATCGTCTGTTTTGTACCGACGGATTAGAGTGGCAACTTTTCGCTGCACATCCATAGGTTTCAGTCCTTCCGGTATTTCTTAGGGGTATATTTTTTCTTTGCAATCTTTTTTGCTACCATCATGGCAGCCTTGATAGTGGCTTTGAATGCTTCCATATCTTCTATATCACCATCGCCCTCATAGGCTGCAGAAGAAACAGAATTCATCATGTCCTCTAGGTCGGATTCTATTTCACGTTCATCCCTCTGGGTAAGTTCTGTTATCTCTGTTTCTTGGTTTAGAAGGCTATCTGAGAAGCGTGGATCTATATCGGATTTTTTTATATGTAAGGCATCTGCTATTTTTTGTACGTTACCGGCATTCGGTGTTGAGCGCATAGCAAAATATCCAGATAAAGTAGAAACCGGTATTCCTGTCATATCTGAAAGTTGATACTGTGTCAGCCCCTCGGTATATCTTTTTAAATTCTTTGATATTTGTTCTCGGAGCTCTTTATCAAATTTGGATAGTTTATTTCTGGGCATTTGGTCACCTTCTTTCTCAGCTGCTGTGTATATTATAACGAATATAATCGTTTATAGCAATAGTTGTAGATTATGAAAAACGAAAAAAAACGTTATCTATTATTGACAAAACGAATAAACTCGTTTATCATGATATTCAGAATAAAGGAGGTGATAAAATGCTAATCACACTAGAAGCAGCAAGAAAGAATATTGGATATTCGCAAAAAGAAGCAGCTGCCTTATTTGGCGTGCATTATCAAACTTTAGCCAAGCTTGAAGAGGATAGTTCAGATGCTCCATACAGCTTTATTCAGTTAATTCCAAAGGTTTATAAAATTTCTAAAGATAATATTTTTTTTGGCCATAAAAACGAGTTTATTCGTTTATTGAGGAGGCAGGAGGTGTGAGTGATGGAAAAGAAAAAGTCCGTATTTTCAACCAATGTGGTTTTTAGAGTTAAAAGAGTTTCTGTTATAGAGGTGGATAGTGTTGAGGGAACCGGTACAGAATCTGATCCGATAAGGCATATCGCTAATTTCTGGACGGATAGCGGCCGGCTCATCGGAACGTGGACAATCAGGTCGAATGATGATCAGCTATGAACTTCATAGCCTCCTGAAGAGTATTTTCCTGATTAATAGATGCAGCAAGAGCCCTGATGAATTTCTTCATCTCTTCCATATCATAATCGGGATGCTTGTTTACCAGATGCACATAATCATTTCCTAACCATGTACTTGCTTTTGCAAGTGCTTGGATTGATGGAAGAGTGATTCTTTTTATTGAATCACCCAATGATTCGGACTTGATAGCATCTGATTTTTCCGGGAATTTTCGGGTCAGGTAATCCTTCACAAGCTGTTCAACAGCTTTCCTGTATCCCATTCCGGCAATGTGATATAGATTTTCTGCTTGAGCTTGTAATGATTGCCGATATATCTCAGCAAACACCGGATAAGCATGGGTAATGTCATTTAGCAAATCTAATTTAGCAATGACGGGAAATATATGATCGGGTCCATCTTCATTTCTATCAATGTGGAAAAAGTGATCGCAGTTGGTGCATTGGAAGGTGACTGTAAGATTATTACTCATGGTGTGAACACCTTCTGCAATGGTTGCAGAGATTAGTTTTGGGTCGAAAGCCACACCACATATCGGACAGCTAGTGGGGACGTCTATTTCATAGTTAGAAAAAATACCCATGTTATTAACTGGGATTTCACGAATCATAAATACCACTCCTTTCTATATAGATTATAGCAGGGAAGCTGGGCGTAAAAAAAGGAGGTAAGCGGCATGTATACGTTGATGTGGTACATCAAAGAATACGTTTATAGTCATTCGGAAGAATACCAGCAGTGGATGAAGGAGAAAGGGGGTGAGGGAAATGAATGATTTAAAGATTTTCAATAATCCGGAGTTTGGAGATATCCGGACTATCACGATTAACAATGAACCGTATTTTGTGGGGAAAGATGTAGCAGAAATTCTTGGATACTCAAAGGCAAGAAATGCCATTGCTACACATGTTGACATGGAGGATAAAAAGGACGCCCCGATTCAGGGCTCCCTTGGCGGAACTCAAGTAATGACCATCATCAATGAATCTGGGCTATACAGCCTCATCCTCAGTTCGAAGCTGTCAACAGCCAAGCGATTCAAACGCTGGGTGACCAATGATGTGCTCCCTGCTATCCGTAAGCATGGTGCATACATGACAGAAGAGACGATTGAAAAAGCAATTACTTCTCCCGATTTCCTGATAAAATTAGCGACCAATCTCAAGGAAGAGAAAGAAAAGAGACTGGCAGCAGAACGGCAGATTGAAGCGGATCGCCCGAAAGTCACTTTTGCTAATGCTGTAAACGTTTCCAAAGACGGAATGCTGATTGGAATGCTTGCAAAGCTGCTTCATCAAAATGGTGTGGATATTGGTCAGAAACGACTCTTCCAGTGGATGCGGGATAATGGGTACCTGATGAAAAGCGGTGCCGACAGGAATATGCCGACACAAAAAGCGAGAGAGTTAGGCCTGTTTAAAGTCAAAGAACGTGCCATTGATAATCCGGATGGATCCGTACGACTGACCCGTACAACGCTTGTAACCGGGAAAGGGCAGGAATATTTCATCAATAAATTTTTGAGTGCGAGGTGAATAAGATGATTCGAAAGAAACGACATTACAGATGGGGCAGAATCGGACTACTGGTAGCAACTGCCATACTGGGAACGGTCAGCATCTCGTCTTGCAGGGATATCCTCTTTAGCGAACCGAAGTACATTGAATACCACACAGTTGTCAATGAAGGGGAAACCGTCTGGGATATTTGTTCCAAGATCAACAATAACCGGGAGGATGTAAGGAGTGTGATTTACCGAACAATGCAAGCAAACCATATTTCTGATGTAGGTAATGTACAGCCTGGCACCAAACTAATTGTTTATGTAAAGGAGAGTAAATAATGACCTTTATGAGAAAGAAAAAGCCTGTCGCTGGAGGCAACCAACGGCAGGCAGGTGGAAAAGTTTTACTCATCAATTCCGCCTCTATTTTAACAAATTTTGGAGGGAAATGAAATGGCGTATACAAATTGCGACTTGATTTTATCGGTAAAAGATGCAGAAGACCATAAAAAATGGCTAAAAGTAAGAAACATGGGAATTGGCGGCAGTGATGCGGCTGTCATTATGGGATTGAACCCCTATAAGTCCCCATATCAACTTTGGCTGGAAAAGACCGGGCAGGCAGAACCACCGGACTTGTCAGGAAATCAACGTGTTTACTGGGGTTCCAAGAATGAGCCCAATATTGCTGATTGGTTCCAGGAGGAGACCGGTAAAAAGGTAATGCGTCTGGGGACCTTGCAGAACAGGGAATATCCGTTCATGCTGGCCAACGTAGACCGCACAGTGGTTGGTGAGAATGCAGGACTTGAAATTAAGACTGCCGGAAGTAGCCAGTACCGGAAATGGAAAGATGGTGAAATCCCGGATGCTTATTATTGCCAATGTTTACACTACATGGCGGTAACCGGGGCGGATTACTGGTATATTGCCGTCCTCCTAGGCGGAAACGACAGCAAGTGGAAACGGATTGAACGGAATGAAGAAGACATTCGGACGCTCATTGAGGCTGAAAAAGAATTCTGGAATTTGGTTCAGACGAAGACTGCTCCGCCGGTCGATGGATCCCTTTCCTGCTCCCAGGCACTGGCTGCCAGGTATGCTGACAGTCGGGATGAAGAAATCATGCTTCCGGAAGAAGCAGATACTCTAATTGCCAGCATCAACAGCGATACGGAAATCATGGATAGACTGCAAGAGCAGATTGATCTGAATAAAAACCGGCTGAAAGAAATGCTGGGAGAGGCAGAGATGGGTCGCATTGGCTCTTTCCAAGTGATCTGGAAGCTGACCAGCCCACGGGAAACCTGCTCACTGTCCAAAGTCAAGAAGGCAGCACCTGAAGTTTATCAGATGCTTAAGGATTCTGGATATATTTCAATCGGCAAGGCAAGTCGAAGGTTTTCTATTAAAGAAGTTAAGGAGGACAAGTAATCATGAATACCAAAGGTGGGCTAACAAAAAGAAATACCCAGATGCAGGAAATGCAGCAAAAAGATACGTCCCTGAAAGGGCTTATCAAGGCCATGGAACCGGAAATCAAGAAGGCACTCCCTTCTATCATTACCCCGGAACGCTTTACCCGAATGGTTTTTACCGCACTTTCCAGCACTCCGAAGCTCCAACAGTGCACACCACAGTCTTTTTTAGGGGCGATGATGCAGGCCGCTCAATTAGGGCTAGAACCTAATACTCCCATTGGACAAGCTTACCTGATACCATACGGGAATTCTTGCCAATTTCAGTTAGGCTATAAGGGCCTTCTTGATTTGGCATACCGGTCTGGAGAAATTAAAGATATCCAGGCCCATGAAGTTCATGAAAATGATGAATTTGAGTATGAGCTTGGATTAGAACCGAAGCTAAAGCATATCCCGGCGAAAAGTAATCGCGGCTCTGTCACCATGTACTATGCGGTCTGGCATACCAAGACCGGTGGATACGGCTTTGAAGTTATGAGCTATGAGGATGTGCTTGAATTTGCCCAAAAGAAATCTAAGAGCTTCCATAACGGGCCGTGGCAGACGGACTTTGATAGCATGGCCAAAAAGACGGTGTTGAAACAAGCTCTTAAATACGCACCCATCGCTACAGATTTCGTGAAGGCTGTCGCTACAGATGAAACTGTGAAATCTCATATTTCTGACAACATGGAAGATGAACCAGATGAAACAATGACTATTGATGTAGAAGCCTTGCCGCAGAATGTAGACCCGGAAACCGGGGAAATTATCCCAGCTGATAAATCAGCAGATGAAAAAATTTTAAATGAATAATGGAGGCTGAAATCATGAATCGGAAAAAATCAATTATCATCACCAAAGTAAAGATAGCCAAAGGAAAAATCAAAATTAATTACGATAAATCTCGTGAGGGCTTTTCTGAATCCTTCTACATGGAATCAGGGGAAAAAGCTGCCCCTGAATTCTATGATGCTTTTCAGACTTTATCCGCTCATGTAGCGGCTATCATGTGCTTTATTGGCGATGTGATGAAAGATCGTATTGTTCCGAATGAAGTTACATTCTCTTATGACGATTTAGGTCTTATGACTGCCAAGATAGGATTCAATCTCTATATCCAGGTGACAGATGAATATGTATCGATTAGCACACCTGCGCGGAAGGAAGCATTAAAAGCTACGGATGATAATGATCCTAAATTTCTTGCAGACTCAACATTGAGCGCTCTGCAGGATGTCATTGACGAAGCTGAAAAATATATTGATGGTGAACGTGCACAGGGTGATTTATTTAAAGATGCAGGATAATCCTTCATGGATTGAATTAGGGACAGTACCGGCGGAAACAAATACGAGCCGCCGGTACGTCCTCATCTATGGTTGAAAGGAGGGAGACAATGGCCGATAAAAGAATGATGAGTAAGTCTGTCATTGATACAGATGTATTTCTTGATATGCCGGCAAGTACTCAATGTCTGTATTTTCATCTGTTGCTGCGTGCGGATGATGACGGATTCTTGAAAAATGCGAAAACCATTATGAGGACTGTGGGCGCATCACAGGACGATATGAAGTTATTGATAGCGAAACAATATCTTATCCTTTTTGATAGCGGAACAATCGTGATTAAACATTGGAGAATTCATAACTACATCAAAAAAGACCGATATAAACCTACAGATTGTGAAGAAGCACGTCTGATTGATGTCAATGATAAAGGCGAATATATCTTGCTGGAACCAACCTGTATCCAAAATGGAACCACTGCGGAACCAACCTGTATCCAAAATGGAACCTCAGGTAAGGTTAGGTTAGAGATAGAGTTAGGTAAGAGTAAGGGTAGCGTAAATAAAAAAATAAAAAAAGAAAGCGCGCTCCCTGCGGAAGTGAAAAGACGAAAACTCTTCACTTCTTATCAAGAGAAAATCAAACCCATCAGTGGCAGTGTGGAAGGTGATAGGCTATCAAGTCTTCTTGATGATTATGGTTTGGATCTTTGCCTGAAGGCGATTGACAGAGCTGTACTCAGAAAACGACGATCTCTCAGATACATTTCCGGGATATTGCGAAGTTGGCAGAAAGACGGATATGATGAACCGAAAGAAGAAAACGATGATAGGCGGTACGTCAAGAAAAGTGAAAGCCCGCCGGAAGAGGTAAATAACATTCCTTTTTGACAAAGAGGTGATTAGACATGGAAGCAGTAAGCGAAAGTATTGCGGACACCATCAGTGAATTGAAGCTAAGTGCAAAACATTATGCGCCAGAACCGACAAAACTTTCCAAGGACGGTATTAACTGCACACGTTGTGGAAACAGCGGATGGGTACCCGTTGAGAAGGAAAACGGTACTGTAGCTATGGCCTATTGCCCTGATTGCTGGGAGCGGCGGCAGATAGCTCGGAGGCTCAAACAGTCGGGCATCTCTCCCCAAGACTACGAGCGATATACGCTGGATTCCTTTGATGAGAAAAGAAGCCCTGTTGCCGGAAAGATGAAGGCCCTGGCTGTCCAATATCTGCATGAACATAAACCGGGCGGTCCTGGATTCGGACTGTTTGGTAAATCCGGTATGGGCAAGACCCACATCTGCATTGCCGTGTGCCAGGAGCTGACAAAACACTTTCATGAACCGCACTACTATTTTTCCTACCGGGCGGAAGTTCCAAAGCTGGTAAAAGCATCTAGAAGCTATAGCACAGATTATGATGCTGCCATGCATAAATGGAAGACCTGCCAAAATCTGTATATTGATGACCTGTTCAAGTTTTCTGGAAAGGTGCAGGAAGGAAAGTTGGTAGATATTGACCGGGAAGAACTGAAAGTCGTCTTTGATCTGATTAACGCCAGATACTTGAATCACCTGACAACGCTGTTCAGTAGCGAATACATGGTGAAAGATATGACCGATATAGATGAAGCCTTGGGAAGTCGAATCTATGAAATGGTGAACCCATATGCAGTACTGGTAAAAGGGCAAAATCAGAGACTGGCAGGGCTACGCCGATGATTAAGAACGAAGAAGGATATATGGATCCGACGTATGCTGGTGCATACAAAACAATCCGGCAGGAAGAAAAACGGAAGCAAGATGAAGCGGATGCGGCCAGAATGGAGACAGCAATTCACCAGGCTAAAGCTATTTTCAAAGAAGCTGGGTTTGAAGTCATTGAACGAATTGTACTTAAAAATATCCGAACTGGAAGGGTTTACAGATAATAACAGGAGGCCAAGCGATGAAAGGATATAAAGGGTTTGACAAAAACTGGAAATGCCGTGATATGCAGTATGAAGTGGGCAAAACATATGAAGAAGCAGAAGCAAGGTTATGTAACAAAGGGCTGCATTTTTGCGAAAACCCGTTTGATGTATTTTCTTATTATTCGCCAGAAAATCAATCAAGATATGCGGTTGTTGAAGCTGAAAATGTGACGGACGAAAAAGATTCTGATACAAAAAGAGTAGCCAAAAAGCTGACGATTAAGACGGAGCTTAATCTTATCGGCATTGTAAAGGCGGGTATGGAGTACATTAAAGAGCACATTAACGTTGAGAAGATAAAAGAGAAAGCTTTTGACGAATCCACGGCAGCCACATCCGGGTACAGATCCACGGCAGCCACATCCGGGAACGAATCCACGGCAATAGTGGAAGGTGAGGACAGTGTTGCTATCGCACTCGGCGCACGAAGCAAGGCAAAAGGTGCGCTTGGATGTTGGCTTATTCTTGCTGAGTGGGAAGAAAACGATGATGGAATGTACAGGAAGGATGTGAAATGTTTTAAAGTTGATGGAGAAATTATTAAAGCTGATATGTTTTATATGCTTGAAGATGGAGAAGCTGTATTAGTTGATTCGGGTGATGAAAATGAATGAGGCATTAATATTTTTCTTGGGCGCTATGAGCGGTGGGATGATTGCCTCTGTGCTCTTGTGTCTGTTCCTGGTTAATCGGGAAAGATAGCTGGAAGAATTGAGGTGAAGTGATGGAATTCATAGTTGAAGGAGAACCGCAAGGAAAAGCCAGGCCAAGGTTCAGCCGCAAAACAGGGACGATATATACTCCGGCAAAAACAGCAAAGTATGAGAAGCAGATCCGTAAGGCCTTTCTTTCTGTCGGTGGGAAAATCATTCCGGCTGATTGCTATGTTAGCGTTACTGTTGATGCCTATTTCAAAATTCCGAAGTCATATACGAAAGGTAAGCGGCTGGCCTGCCAGCATAACATCAATCGGCCGGCGAAGAAACCGGATATAGACAATACGCTGAAGGCTGTACTAGACGCACTTAATGGGGTAGCTTATGAAGACGATAGGCAAGTGATTGAGGTCAACTGCCGGAAGTGGTATTCACAGAGTGCCGGATTTTTAAAGATAAGTGTAAGAGAAGTAAAAGCTTGATATGGGCAAGGCGGAGAGTAAAAAGCTCAAGCCTTGCTTTCCACCGTTTATAGATAGGAGGAGAAAGAGTGTATCATAATGACTATATTGATGCGGTGAAAGAGTATCTGTTGAGGTATCGGGAGTTCTCGCAGTATGTAGCGAATGTGAAAGCGGATATAGAAGACTGCGAAGCCATGCTGAAGCAGGATGCTGCACCGACTGCGTCAACACTTTCTCCAACCGGCGGTTGCAATGGCGGTGAAAAGATCAGTCAGGAAGAACGAATCTATATGCAACGGGAGAGTTTACAGGAAAAAATAACAAAGTATCAAGCGGAGCTGCAGCAGATTGAACCACTGATTAAAAGACTGGATCGCTCTATGGAATCCTTGGCATCTATCAATGAGACAGATGCTCTTATATTGCGGGATAGATATATGGATGGGGTATCATGGGAGAACACGGCTCGCCATACTTGTTGCAGTGTCGGCTTTTGCCGTAAGCGGGCAAGAGAGGCCTTACAGACTTTAGCACGTATGATGTTCGGGCCGGATGCTATTCCCTTTCAAACGTCACTGATATTCTTTAAAAAGTCATAGCAGATTGTGGATAACTTTTTATCCGTGACAGTTTCGTAGCACTTTTGAGCAGAAACGTGACTGATTCATGTACGATTTGTGTACGAAAAAAGCAGGAAGGGTGTGCTATACTAATACCATCGAAAACTGAACAGCAAACAGACGGCCACGTGTAACAGCGTGGTTTTTGTTTTTCATCCTAAAATCTGGAAATGAAAACAGATTTTGAAACTGAAATTAATTTTGGTTTTGAAATTAGAAAGGATACTATTGTGGCACGAGAATTTAGTAAGGATATATACAACAGCCAGCGATGGCGTAAGTTAGCACACGCTTATGCGGAGAGTCAGCACTATGTATGTGAGCGATGCCAAAATCGTTCATTCGTTGGGAGTGGAAAACCAGCTCGATTCATTGTGCATCATAAGCAGTATCTTACTCTAGAGAACGTGGATGACGACAGCGTGGTATATGGTTGGAATAACCTTGAGCTGCTATGCATCTACTGCCACAATGCAGTACATGCATCAGGGCTGGACCGGGAGTGCCTATTTGATGATGATGGCAATCCGATTGGTATCATCGACCATGAACGATAGACAACAAGCCCCCCAGTTTATATTTTGAAAAGATAAAAAATCTACGCCGGGGGCGGGCCTTTCTGTAATACAAGCGGCATCCGCCAAGGGGGTGTAGTATCAAGATTAAGGGAAAAATACGAAAATCAGAGTAAAAAAATAAGGAGGTGATGGAGTGAGACAGATTAAACCGGAAACAGCCATAAAAAGAAGAGTGAAAGCATTGCAGGAAGCACTAAAAGCCGCCGATGAAGAGAAGCAAACGGTTGTGACCCCACTGATTGGGCAGGTTGCACGTCTGGAATACCAGCTGCAAAAGCTTATGGAACAACTGGAAGTTGTGGGATTTGTAGAGGAATATAAGAACGGGGAAAATCAGTTTGGAACCAAGGAATCAACGGTTTCAAAGGCCTACTCCACCACGTTCAAGAATTATGTGAGCGCCATTCGTACCCTGGTGCAATGTCTTCCGGCTACAGCTGCCCCTGATGCAGAGGACACGCTGACGGAATTCATCAAAAACAGGCCTTGAATTACATTGAAAAATATTATAGCGGCATAAAATCCGGTAAGATTGTGGTATCCGATAAGGTACGGCGGGTATTTAAGCATCTGACGGAAAAAATAAATGATAAAAATGCGCAATATATCTACGATGACTCTAAAGCCCAGTATGCAATTGACTTTATTCAGACCTTCTGTAAGCATTCGAAAGGGAAATGGGGCGGCAAACCAGTCATCTTGGAATTGTGGCAAAAGGCTATTACCGCAGCTCTTTTTGGATTTGTAGACAAAGATACGGGGATCCGGGAATACCGGCAGCTGATTCTTATTGTTGCTCGTAAAAATGGTAAGTCTACATTTGCTTCTTGTCTTGGTCTTTATCTCTTGGTGGCAGACGGGGAAGCTGGACCAGAGATCTATTCCGCTGCCACAAAAAAGGACCAGGCAAAAATCATTTGGAGAGAAGCCTGTTCCATGATTAAGAAATCAATCGCACTGAATAAGAATTTAGATCTGCGTGTTTCAGTTATCCGGTCACGATTCAATGAAGGCTCTTTTGAGCCATTAGGTAGTGATAGCGACAAATTGGACGGTCTGAATGTTCATGGGGCTTTAATTGATGAACTGCACGCACTAAAAGATAAGAATCTTTATGATGTACTCATTGATGGCATGACGGCTCGTGAACAACCTCTCTGTATTATAACGACGACAGCAGGAGCGGTCCGAGACAATATTTTTGATTTGAAATATGATGAATGTGAAAGGATTATAAAAGGATATGATGATTCAAATGGGTATAGAGATGAAACGATTCTTCCTATCGTCTATGAACTGGATAAAAGGGACGAATGGACTGATTCAAAATGCTGGCCAAAAGCAAATCCGGGACTGGGGCGCATCAAAAATACTCAGACACTGGCGCAGAAAGTTTATCAGGCGCAACATGATACTCTACGAGTAAAAAACTTGTTGTGTAAAGACTTTAATATTCGCGAAACCTCCGGAGATGCCTTTTTTACATTTGAACAGATCAATAATGAAACCACCTACGATACTCAGGAACTCAAGCCCAGGTATGGCATAGGTGGTTTTGATTTGTCTGAAACAACAGACTTGACATGTGCCACCATGCTTTTTTGTATCCATGATGATCCGAATATCTATGTAAAGCAGATGTATTGGATTCCAGAAGATTTGCTTGAAAAAAGGGTACATGAAGACCGGGTGCCATACGATATTTGGAAAAAGAAAGGCTGGCTTCAGACTTCGCCTGGATTCCGGAATGATTACCGACTAATCATTCAGTGGTTTGTTGATGAGATGGAGTATGATGACATCTATCTGTATAAATGCGGATTTGACCGATGGAGTGCTGCTTATCTTGTGCAAAGTATGAAAGAACGATTCGGAGAAGATGTAATGGTACCGGTTGCACAAGGTAAACAAACCTTATCTGGACCAATGAAGAATTTAGCGGCGGATATGTCCGCCAAACGTATTATCTATAATAATAATCCTATTCTGAAATGGTGTATGTCTAACGTAGCTGTAGATGTGGATCGCAATGACAACATTCAGCCATGTAAGACATCAAATCCTCGAAAACGTATCGATGGATTTGCTTCTCTTTTGGACGCATATACGGTTTATGAACAAAATAAAGAAGATTACATGAATATTATCTAAAAGGAGGTGAAGACTTGGAACTAAGAAGCATGGTGCAAAATATTTTTGGACGGTTATTCCATCGTGATGGATTAACCAGAGCAAAACTGCTGGATGGGTACTCTAATAATTATGTTCCGTTCGATGGAAATGTTTACGATACCGCAACTGGGCGGAATTGTGTTGATACAATTGCTCGGCATGCGGGGAAACTTCATCCCAAACATATTGTCCGAAAAGAAGGAAATATTATTAAGAATGCGGATGATAAATTACAGTATTTGCTGTCTGTCCGTCCAAACTGGCTTATGACAGCCTCGGAGTTTATCGAAAGAATTATAGCGCAATATTATTGCTACAATAACCTATTCGTATATATCCAGCGGAATATGAACGGGAATGTTAGTGCCTTGTGGCCACTTAATTTCGGTAATCTTGAATTATATGAGGACCGTAAAGGGAATCTGTACTGTAAATTTACCTTTGGCAGTGGGGAACAGGTTGTTGTGCCTTATGATCAATTGATTCATATCCGGAGGAATTACAACCGAGATGAAGTATTTGGAGATCCGGAAGGGCAGATTTTGGCGGAAGACATAAACCTTTTAAAATCAGTCAAAGTGGCTATCATCAATGTGGTTAAGAATTTTAGCAAACTGCGCGGCATCATCCAGTGGGCGGGCACGGTTCGGCCAGAAGACCAGGATTCCCTGTGGCATAATTTCGTTGATTCATTTGCTGGTCCATCAAATGGGAGCGGTATCGGCTCCCTTGCTGTCTCTTATACACATCTCCGAGCCCAC
>ENA-OYWZ01000680-OYWZ01000680.1-human-gut-metagenome-genome-assembly--contig:-NODE-680-length-18792-cov-7.322891_pt1 | contig 18792 bp, 18 predicted proteins | sample MGYA00244841_ERZ653414 | MGnify/ENA primary metagenome ERZ653414 (study PRJEB26926, sample SAMN06164894) | human gut metagenome | biome: ENVO:00009003; feature: ENVO:2100002; material: ENVO:00002003... | reverse complement strand
CGCTGATTGTCGTGGAACATGATGAGGATACCATGCGTGCGGCCGACTACATTGTGGATATTGGTCCGGCAGCCGGTGTCCATGGTGGAGAAGTCGTTGCGACCGGTACTGCGGCGGATATCATGAAATGCAAAAAATCCATTACCGGCGCTTATCTGAGCGGCCGGATGAAGATTCCGGTACCATCGGAACGGCGCAGACCGACCGGATTTCTTACCATCAAAGGAGCGCGGGAAAATAATCTGAAAAATATTGATGTGCAGGTTCCGCTTGGTATCATGACCTGTATCACCGGAGTATCGGGATCGGGAAAGAGTTCCCTGACCAATGAAATTCTGTATAAGCATCTGGCGCGAACTTTAAACCGGGCACGCTGCATCCCCGGAGATCACGATGATATTCTGGGTGTGGAACAACTGGATAAGATTATCGATATTGATCAGTCACCGATCGGACGCACACCGCGTTCGAATCCGGCAACCTATACCGGTGTGTTTGACATGATCCGTGATCTGTTTGCGGCAACTCCGGATGCAAAGGCACGCGGATATAAGAAGGGACGTTTCAGTTTCAACGTCAAAGGCGGACGCTGTGAGGCCTGCAGCGGAGATGGTATCATAAAGATCGAGATGCATTTCCTGCCAGATGTGTATGTGCCGTGTGAAGTCTGCGGTGGCAGGCGCTATAACCGCGAGACACTCGAAGTGCGCTATAAAGGAAAGACGATCTATGACGTGCTGGATATGACGGTGGAAGAGGCATTGGAATTTTTCAAAAATGTACCAACGATCCACCGAAAGATTCAGACACTGTACGATGTCGGACTTTCCTATGTAAAACTGGGACAGCCTTCCACAGAATTATCCGGAGGAGAAGCGCAGCGTATCAAACTTGCCGCAGAATTGAGCAAACGAGGAACGGGAAAAACCATTTATGTACTGGATGAGCCAACCACCGGACTGCATTTTGCGGATGTACACAAGTTGGTGGAGATTCTCAGAAAGCTTTCGGACGGCGGAAATACCGTTGTCGTCATCGAGCATAATCTGGACGTCATCAAGACGGCTGACTATATCATTGATATGGGACCGGAAGGCGGTGACGGTGGCGGAACCGTGATTGCACAGGGGACTCCGGAGGAAATCTGCAAAGTTCCGGAATCGTATACCGGTCAGTTTTTAAAACCGTATCTGGAATCGAAGAACGTATAAAATAGCGAAAATGCACAGATTTTTGTCCCGGGAACAGAGAGATTCCTTAAAATTTAATTAAAATGCTTTAACCTATAAAAAAATGTTTGAAAAATGGGATGAATTGTATATAATGTTACTGTATGCATAAAAATATGATTAACTGCAGATTTGCGCCATAAACGCAGATCGGATTTTGATAAAGAAAGATAAAAAGAAAATAGGAAGGGGCATTCGGGATGATCGGATCAGATATCGGAATTGATTTAGGTACTGCGAGTATTTTAGTATATATTAAAGGAAAAGGTGTTGTATTAAAAGAGCCTTCCGTTGTTGCATTTGACAGAGATACCAATAAAATTAAAGCAATCGGTGAGGAAGCAAGGCTGATGCTTGGAAGAACACCGGGAAACATTGTGGCAGTCCGTCCTCTTCGCCAGGGTGTGATTTCAGATTATACCGTCACAGAGAAGATGATCAAGTATTTCATCCAGAAGGCACTTGGAAAGAAGAGCTTTCGTAAGCCGCGCATCAGCGTCTGCGTACCGAGTGGTGTTACAGAGGTTGAAAAGAAAGCCGTAGAGGATGCAACTTATCAGGCAGGAGCCCGCGAAGTAGAGATTATTGAGGAACCAATTGCAGCAGCAATCGGTGCCGGTATTGATATTTCCAGACCATGCGGAAACATGATCGTAGATATCGGAGGAGGTACTTCGGATATCGCAGTCATTTCTCTGGGTGGTTCTGTTGTGAGCACTTCTGTGAAAATTGCAGGAGATGATTTTGACGAAGCCCTGGTCCGCTATATGAGAAAGAAACATAATCTTTTGATCGGTGAGCGTACCGCAGAAGATATCAAGATCAAAATTGGTACATGCTACCCACTGGCACAGAATGAGACGATGGATGTCCGTGGCCGTAATCTGGTAACCGGTCTGCCAAGAACCATTACGGTAAGCTCTGAGGAGACAGAGGAAGCTCTGCGTGAGGCAACATTACAGATTGTGGAAGCTGTACATTCCGTACTGGAGAAAACTCCACCGGAACTGGCAGCAGACGTTGCAGACAGGGGAATTGTCCTGACAGGTGGCGGCTCCTTGCTTCGCGGTCTGGAGGAACTGATTGAAGAACGTACCGGAATCAACACGATGACGGCAGAGCATCCTATGACCTGTGTAGCAATCGGAACCGGAAAATATGTAGAATTCCTTGCAGGAAAAAGAGACGAGGATTAATGCATAAAGTGCGCGTTTATGCGCACTTTTTATCGCATGTCTATAAAGCTCGTGAGGGCATTTGCCGATATAAATTAAAACTGTGAAAATTGAGGTGTCATAAATGGTAAAAGGATTGTATACCGCCCATACGGGAATGGTAAACGAAATGAAGCGTCTGGATATTCTGGCAAATAATCTGGCAAACGCAGACACAACAGCATATAAAAAAGAAGGAACGACGAGTCGTACTTTTGCCGATGAGATGTCTTTGCGCATTAAGGATTCTTCTAATATGGGGATTCCGAAAAAGCTTGGAGATATTACATATGGGGTTCACCTTGGACAGGTATATACGGATTATTCCACGGGAAATTTCAAGGTGACAGATAACACCACAGATTTTGCGATTGAAGGAAATGGCTTTTTTGCCGTGGCATTCACGGACAAGCAGGGAAATACTTCCGTGAAGTATACGCGGGATGGAGCCTTTACTGTAAATAAAGAGGGGTATCTGGTGACGAAGGATGGCGATTATGTTTTAAATGCCACTGGTGCAATGAATGGCGATCCGGGTCAGAATAATTATATACGTCTGGATCCAAATGCTGCGATTACCGTGAATAAACTGGGATACGTCATGCAGAATAACCAGATTGTCGGAACGATCGGCATGGTGGATGTGGATAATTATGACTATCTTGAAAAATACGGTGAGAATCTGTATAACCTTCTTCCGGGAGGAAACCGGATTGCAACAGATGCCAATATAGAGCAGGGCACACTGGAGACTTCCAATGTAAATGTTGTAAATGAGATGGTAAATATGATTACAATTCAGAGAGCCTATGAGGCAGGACAGAAGGTAATCACTTCCATAGATGGAACACTTGACCGGGCAGTTAACAATGTCGGTAAAGTGTAATAGCTGCTGAAAGACCGCAAGGAGGAAATAGAAGCGTATGATGAGATCACTTTATACTGCGGCAACCGGAATGATTGCGCAGCAGACAAATCTGGATACAATTTCAAATAACCTGTCCAATGTGAATACGACAGGTTATAAGACGGAACGTACCGAGTTTAAATCTTTACTGTACCAGACACTGCAGACAAAGACAACGACGGCAAATGGTGCCAATAAACCGGTAGGTGCACAGGTAGGACTCGGAACCAGAGTGGCAGCGACCATGTCCAACTATACGCAGGGGGCGCGTGAAGAGACAGAGATTCCGACCGATTTTGCACTGGAAGGAAAGGGATTCTTTGCCGTGCGGGGTGTGGATGGACAGACATATTACACCAGAAACGGTAACTTCTCCTGGAGTCAGGATTCGAATGGAAACACAATTCTGGCAACCTCAGAGGGGCTTCCGGTATTGGATTCCAGAGGAAATACCATTCGTGTGCCAAGAGGCGTATCTTCGGAAAGCATGGTATTTTCGAGCAATGGAACGATTGGCTATAAAGATGCAACCGGCAATGTAGTGTCATTAAACCAGTCTTTTGGAATCTATCAGTTTAACAATCCGGCAGGACTGGAGAAAATGTCAGGAAGCAAACTTGCAGCGACTGCAGCTTCGGGAAATCCGATGCTGGAGGGACAAAATGCAGGGTTGACGAAAACCGGTGTATATCAGGGCTACATCGAAGCTTCAAATGTACAGGTTGCTGATGAGATGGTAAATATGATCATTGCACAGCGCGCATATGAATTAAATTCCAAGGCAATCACGACCTCGGATTCCATGCTGGAGACGGCAAATAACCTGAAACGATAGGCAGCGATTCGGAATTACTTACATAAGAGGGATATACTATGGATATTTCATCAATCAGTACAAATTATACGGTTGCAAATGCAGACAAAAGTGCAGAGCAGAGCAATTCTCTTCAGAGTTCATTAAAGAATATTTCATCGGACTCTTCAGAGGAACAATTAAAAGGTGTCATCAAAGATTTTGAATCTTATTTTGTGGAGCAGGTCATCAAACAGATGAAAGATACATTTACCTCGGATGATGACGGGGATTCTACGATGTCACAGTACAAAGATCTGTATATGGATCAGGCAATTGAAACGGTGGCAGATGAAATGGTGGATCAGATCGGAGAAAGCTATACACAGACACTGTATGAGCAGATGAAACGTAATATTGGCCAGTAGTAACATCAGCACAAAGAAAAGAGGAGAGACTGTTTACAACAGTCTCTTTTTTAGAGAATGGGGAACATATTTTGGAAGAGAATCTTGAGAGCATTGAAGGATATGTAGATCACATCATCTATCGAAATGCAGACAACGGATATACCGTACTTGTTCTGGTGTGTAACGAAGAAGAAGAGACTTGTGTGGGGGTATTTTCGGATATTGCCGAGGGAGAAAACATTAAGGCAAAGGGAAGTTATACAGAACATCCGACTTACGGCAGACAGTTTCAGGTAAAGAGTTTCGAAGAAAAGGCACCACAGGATGAGGTGGCAATTGAGCGGTATCTGGGATCAGGGGCGATCAAAGGGATCGGAATTGCCTTAGCGGCAAGGATTGTGCGAAGATTCAAGGCAGATACCTTCCGTATCATTGAAGAAGAACCGGAGCGGCTGGCGGAGATCAAAGGCATCAGCCAGAGAAAGGCGATGGAAATCGCGGATCAGGTGAATCAGAAAAAAGATCTCCGGCAGGCAATGATTTTTTTGCAGCAATACGGGATCAATACCACACTTGCAGTGAAAATATATAAAACATACGGGCAGGAAATATACGGAATACTGAAAGAAAATCCATATCGTATGGCAGATGATGTGGAAGGGGTCGGATTCCGCACGGCAGATGAGATCGCATCCCGCGTGGGAATCCGCACCGATTCCGATTTCCGGATTCGAAGCGGTATCCAGTATGTGCTGCTGCAGGCTGCCGGAGAGGGGCATACCTATCTGCCGATGCAGGAACTGACGCAGCGGGCAAGCCGGCTTCTTGAGGTAGATCCGGAGCACATCGAGCAGCATTACATGAATCTGGCGATGGATCGCAAGATCATTATGCGCCAGGTGGAAGACAGTACGCAGATCTATGCGGCAACCTATTTTTATATGGAGGCAAATACCGCTACCCGTCTGACACAGCTGAATGCTGTGTTTGATGTTCCGGATATCGAAATTGAGGACAGAATCCGAAAGATTGAAAAGAAGACGGGAATGGATCTTGATGAGCATCAGGTAGAAGCGGTAAAGGAAGCCGTAAGAAACGGTGTTCTCGTGATTACCGGAGGTCCCGGAACGGGAAAAACAACGACGATCAATACGATCATCCGGTATTTTGAATTATCCGGAGAAGATATTATGCTGGCGGCACCGACCGGACGGGCAGCAAAGCGCATGAGCGAAACCACCGGGTATGAGGCACGGACGATTCACCGGATGCTCGAACTGAATGGCGGAATGGAAGGAAATGCCGGATTTGAGCGCAATGAACAAAATCCGCTGGAGACCAATCTCATCATTATTGATGAGATGTCGATGGTGGATATTTCCCTGATGAATTCCCTGCTGAAAGCAATTTTGCCGGGCACGCGTCTGATCCTGGTGGGAGATGTGAATCAGCTGCCGAGTGTAGGGGCGGGAAGTGTGCTGAAGGACATTATTGATTCGAAGATGTTTCCTACGGTAATGCTGACAAAAATTTTCCGACAGGCAAGCACCAGTGATATTATTGTCAATGCGCATAAGATTAACCGGGGAGAAAAAGTCAGCCTGGATAACAAGAGCATGGATTTCTTTTTCCTGAAGCGTTATGAGGCAGATAAAATTATCAACGTTACGCTGCAGCTGATCAAGCAGAAACTTCCGAAATTTGTGGGGGCAAGCGAATACGATATCCAGGTGCTTACGCCTATGCGGAAAGGGCTGCTCGGAGTAGAACGTCTCAATACGATTCTGCAGATGTATCTGAACCCGCCATCGGACAGGAAAAAGGAGAAAGAGCATGGGGCGATCGTTTTCCGGGAAGGCGATAAAGTCATGCAGATCAAAAATAATTATCAGCTGGAATGGGAGATCCGCAGCAAATATGGACTCTGCATAGACAAAGGAACCGGGGTGTTTAACGGAGATACCGGAATTATTGAAGAGATCAATGATTTTGCAGAGACCATCACGGTAAATTTTGATGAAGGGCGTATGGTGGAATATTCGTACAAACTGCTGGATGAGCTGGAACTTGCGTATGCTGTGACGATCCATAAATCACAGGGATCGGAGTATCCGGCCGTTGTCATTCCGCTTCTTTCCGGCCCCCGCATGCTTATGAACCGGAATTTATTGTACACAGCGGTTACAAGAGCAAAGAAATGTGTTACGATAGTAGGAGATGATACAACATTTGAACAAATGATTGAGAATAATTCCCAACAGAGACGTTACAGCGGTCTGAAGGACCGGCTGTTGGAAAATAAGGAGGAAGCGTAAATGAAAGCACAGATTTTAACGGAAGATCAGATTCCGGAAGCGCTCAGTATTGCAAGGGGTGTCTTTGATTACTGTCTGCGTGCGCGGATCACGGATCTGGAAATGATTCATATATTTCTGCAATATACGGAAAACACAAACATCCGGAACATGATTGCAGAAGGAACTCTCACCATGTGGGGAATTTTTGAACAGGGGCATATGATCGCCATGTCAGGAATGCAGAAAGAGGGACATATTACCATGCTGTATGTGCTTCCGGTATTCCAGCGCAGAGGATGTGGCAGATGTCTGTTGGAAGAAATGAAGGCGTATGCGGCAAATCAATATCAGTTACAGAGGGTGACGTTATCGGCAATGCCGGCATGGACAGCGGATTATTTCACCAAACGCCGGTTTCATCCAATGGAGGTAACACAGCCGTGTTCATTTGTTCCGATGCAGGCAAAAACCGTGGCACGCGCGATATATGAAAAGAAAGAAATTCCATCCGGCGTGATCCTCGGAACCAGCATTGGCGGTCTGGCGGTCTGTGCGGCAGTTGCTGTCGGGTTCATGGTATTGTGGATGCATGGAATTGTATAATATGTATATTTATTCATAAAATATGTCACTTTTTTCTCTTGCAAAAAAGGTTGAAAAAAGTGACGATTTGTGATAAAATTTTTACAATTTAGGTAAAGCTAACTCAAGGTAAAAAAAAGAGATTCTCTCTTTTTTTTTGCCAAGATGCAAGAAAGGCAGGGCAAAGAATGAAAGCTTTTTTGATACTGGAAGACGGAACCGTGTTTACAGGTACAAGCATTGGTTCTACACGCGAAATCATCAGTGAGATCGTATTTAATACCTCAATGACCGGATATTTAGAGGTACTTACAGATCCGTCCTATGCAGGACAGGCGGTTGTGATGACGTATCCGCTGATCGGAAACTACGGAATTACACCGGATATGGAATCCGCCAGACCGTGGCCGGACGGATATATTGTAAGAGAGCTTTCACGTATGCCGAGCAATTTCCGCTGTCAGGGAAGCATTCAGGATTTCCTGACAAAGCACGACATTCCGGGAATTGCAGGAATTGATACCCGTGCGCTTACCAAGATTCTCCGTGAAAAGGGAACCATGAACGGAATGATCACGACAAACGAAAATTATAATCTGGATGAAATTCTTCCAAAACTGAAAGAATATACAACCGGAAATGTTGTGGATAAAGTTACCTGCAGCGAGAAGAACGTATTAAAGGGAAGCGGAAAGAAAGTTGCACTGATGGATTTCGGTGCGAAGAACAATATCGCAAAATCGTTAAATGCCCGTGGCTGTGAGGTGACGATTTATCCGGCACACACATCGGCGGAGGAAATTCTCGGAGCCAATCCGGATGGCATTATGCTCAGCAACGGACCAGGAGATCCGAAAGAGTGCACAGCGATCATCGAGGAATTAAAGAAACTGTATGCAAGTGACGTACCGATCTTTGCCATCTGTCTCGGTCATCAGCTCATGGCACTGGCCAATGGAGCGGATACACACAAGATGAAATACGGACACCGTGGTGGAAACCATCCGGTGAAAGATTTGTCAACCGGTCGTGTTTACATTTCTTCCCAGAACCATGGCTATGTGGTAGATACCGATACCCTTGATCCGAAGGTTGCAAAGCCTGCATTCGTCAATGTCAATGACGGAACCAACGAGGGCTTAGAGTATGTCGGAAAGAATATTTTCACCGTGCAGTTCCATCCGGAAGCATGCCCGGGACCACAGGACTCTTCGTACCTGTTTGACCGCTTTATTCAGATGATGGGAGGGAATCAGTAATGCCAAGAAATAAAGATATCAAAAAAGTATTAGTAATCGGTTCGGGACCAATCGTCATCGGACAGGCAGCCGAGTTTGACTACGCAGGAACACAGGCATGCCGTTCCTTAAAGGAAGAAGGCGTGGAGGTATGTCTGGTAAACTCCAACCCTGCCACCATCATGACCGACAAGCAGATTGCAGATCAGGTATACATTGAGCCTCTGACACTTCCGGTTCTTGAAAAAATTATTTTAAAGGAAAAACCGGACAGTATCCTTCCGACACTCGGTGGACAGGCTGGATTAAATCTGGGTATGGAACTGGCAGAGTCCGGCTTCTTAGAAGAGCACGGAGTAAAACTGATCGGTACAACCGCAGAGACCATCTTTAAGGCAGAGGACCGTCAGGCATTTAAGGATACCATGGAAAAGATTGGTGAGCCTTGTGCAGCTTCCCAGGTTGTAAATACCGTAGAAGACGGTATCAAGTTTACTAATACGATCGGATATCCGGTTGTGCTCCGTCCGGCATTCACCCTCGGCGGAAGTGGCGGCGGTATCGCCCACAATGAGCAGGAGCTGGTCGATATCTTAAGCAATGGACTCCGTTTAAGCCGTGTCGGTGAGGTACTGGTTGAGCGCTGTATCGCAGGATGGAAGGAAGTCGAGTACGAAGTAATGCGTGATGCGAACGGAAACTGCATCACCGTATGTAACATGGAGAATATCGATCCGGTTGGTGTGCATACCGGAGATTCCATTGTAGTGGCACCTTCCCAGACACTCGGGGATAAAGAGTACCAGATGCTTCGTAGTTCTGCATTAAACATCATCAATGAGTTAAAGATCACCGGTGGATGTAACGTGCAGTATGCATTGAATCCGGATTCTTTTGAGTACTGTGTCATCGAGGTAAACCCTCGTGTATCCCGTTCTTCCGCTCTTGCCTCCAAGGCAACCGGATACCCGATCGCAAAGGTTACCGCAAAGATTGCATTAGGCTACACACTTGATGAGATCAAGAACGCCATCACACAGAAGACCTATGCAAGTTTCGAGCCAATGCTTGACTACTGTGTAGTGAAGATCCCGAGACTTCCGTTTGATAAATTCCTTACTGCAAAGAGAACGTTAAGTACACAGATGAAAGCAACCGGAGAGGTTATGAGTATCTGTGATAACTTCGAGGGCGCACTGATGAAAGCCATCCGTTCCCTGGAACAGCATGTGGACAGCCTTATGTCCTATGATTTTACCGGACTGTCCGATGAAGAGTTAGAGGCACAGCTTCATGTGGTCGATGACCGCAGAATCTGGGTGATCGCAGAGGCACTGCGCCGCGGCGTTTCCTATGACCATATTTATGAAATTACCAAGATCGACCGCTGGTTTATCGATAAGCTGGCAATCCTGGTAGAGATGGAGCAGCGCTTAAAGAGCGAAGAACTGACGGTAGATCTGTTAAAAGAAGCAAAGAGAATCGAGTTCCCGGACAACGTTATCGCAGAGCTTACCGGAAAGACCGAGGAAGAGATCAAACAGATGCGTTATGCAAACGGTATCGTTGCAGCATATAAGATGGTGGATACCTGTGCCGCAGAGTTTGCTGCAGAGACACCGTATTACTACAGTGTTTACGGAAGTGAGAACGAGGCGGCAGAGACCACACCGCAGAAAAAGGTTCTGGTTCTTGGTTCCGGTCCGATCCGTATCGGTCAGGGTATCGAGTTTGATTTCTGTTCCGTACACTGTACCTGGGCATTTGCCAAGGAAGGCTGGGAGACCGTCATTATCAACAACAACCCGGAGACCGTTTCCACCGACTTTGATATTGCAGACAAGCTGTATTTTGAGCCGTTGACCGCAGAGGATGTCGAGTCCATCGTAAATATTGAGAAACCGGACGGAGCTGTGGTACAGTTCGGTGGACAGACAGCGATCAAACTGACAGAGGCGCTTATGAAGATGGGCGTTCCGATTCTTGGAACCAAGGCAGAGGATGTCGATGCCGCAGAGGATCGTGAGCTTTTTGATGAGATTCTGGAGAAGACTCATATTCCGAGAGCAGCCGGTGGAACCGTATTCACCGCAGAGGAAGCCAAAGAAGTTGCAAACCGTCTTGGTTATCCGGTTCTTGTCCGTCCTTCCTATGTACTTGGCGGACAGGGAATGAAGATTGCGTTTAACGATGAGGAAATCGAGGAGTTCATCGGAATCATCAACCGTATTGCACAGGATCATCCAATTCTCGTAGACAAGTATTTACAGGGTAAGGAGATCGAGGTCGATGCCGTATGTGACGGAACCGACATTCTCATTCCTGGTATTATGGAACATATCGAGCGTACCGGAGTCCATTCCGGAGACAGTATTTCCGTATATCCGGCTCCAACGATCAGTGATAAGGTAAAGGATACCATCGTAGAGTATACAAAGCGTCTGGCACAGGCACTGCATGTGGTCGGTCTGATCAATATCCAGTTCATCGCCATGAATGAGGAAGTATATGTCATCGAGGTAAATCCGCGTTCCTCAAGAACCGTGCCGTACATCAGTAAGGTTACCGGTATTCCGATTGTAGATTTGGCAACCAAGGTGATCATCGGTAACACGATCCGCGGTCTGGGCTATGAGCCGGGACTTGCACCGGTTGCAGACTATATCGCAATCAAGATGCCGGTATTCTCCTTCGAGAAACTGCGTGGAGCAGAGATCAGCCTTGGACCGGAGATGAAGTCTACCGGTGAGTGTCTGGGTATCGCAAAGACATTCAATGAGGCACTGTACAAAGCATTCCTTGGAGCAGGTGTACAGCTTCCGAAATACAAGCAGATGATTATGACGGTAAAGGATGCCGATAAGCCGGAGGCTGTCGGTGTGGCAAAGCGTTTTGAGGCACTCGGCTACAAAATCTACGCAACACGAAGCACTGCAAAGTATCTGCAGGAGCACGGCGTCAATGCACTGCGTGTCAATAAGATTTCGCAGGAGTCACCAAATGTAATGGATCTGATCCTTGGTCACAAGATCGACCTTGTCATCGATACACCGACACAGGGTAACGGTGATAAGACAAGAGACGGATTCTTAATCCGCCGTAATGCGATTGAGACCGGTGTGTACTGTATTACCGCTATGGATACCGCAAATGCGCTGGCACGTTCTTTAGAGACCGCTCATGGGGAGCTTACTCCAGTGGATATTGCAACGGTTAAGAATATGTAAGATAAAATAAAAACAGTCCCTTACCAATAGGTACAGGGGCTGTTTTTACATATAAAATTTTATTTGTCCAGATGCTGTTCGATAAGAACCAGAATCACATAGGAAATCAGGGAATAGAGAACAAATAAGACACATTGGTTTACGAAAGAACCAATATCAGCCGGATCACGGAACTGATGAATAAACTGGTTTATCCCCAACAGAGGACAGATACATCCGACAGGTACCACAATTTTCCGGAGAAAGTGAATGATTTCCTGTTTATGGCGCTTTCCTCTCAATAAAACAAGGGAACAACAGATTCCGATGTAAATGAGGAGTGTTGGAAAATCCAAAAGATCCAGCATATCCGGTAAAAGCACATGCGTAAATATTGCAAACAGTCCGGTAAGAATCAATAAAACGATACCCACTGCACAGGGAAAGAGTGTAAAGCACTGTTGTTTTTGATTGTCTTCCAAAAGGTTCATCATATTTTCCTCCGCTTTCATAGAATAAATTTCCGGTGTTAATTTTTCACCGGAGAGAAGTTCATTGACATTGATATCGAGAGTAGCACAAAGTTCGTTCAGAATCGAAGTGTCAGGAATACTGTTTCCGTTTTCCCATTTGGATATGGTTTTATCACTGACGCCGATCCGGTCACCGAGATCTTTCTGTGTAAATCCTCTGGCTTTTCTGGATTGTTGTATAAATTCGCCAATATTATTTTGTGACATAGTGGAACCTCCATTTCGTAAGAGACAGTTGCTGCAGTGTCTGTCTGCTTTCAGTATAGAAGAAACGTGCAGAGAATACAATCTATGAGTTGGAGAGTTGGAGGTTTTCAGTCTCAGAAAAAGAGAAGGACGGTTCCGTTAAAAGAATTCTCCCCAAAGGAGAATCTGAAAGAAATAGCTTTCAAAAAGAAACCTCTCATTTTATAATAGAAAGAAGCAGACAAGAGAGGATATGAAATATGAATAAGAAAAATGAATATCAGGATGAGGGATTAAAGGGCAATGAAAGAATAGAAGATGCAATTTTTGCGCTTCAGAAAGAAGCCACACAGGAGCAGCTTGCACATACGTTGACGGTGATCCGGCGGCGGATGAAAGAGGGAGGACAACTGATCGTTGCTGTGGAACCGGATCCGGCACAGGCACAAATGAAGTTACAGACAGTGAGAACTCCGGACGGTAAAATCTGGTGGTCGGCATTTACCAGTTTTGAGGAAGAATTAAAAGGTGCAGATCAGGTGAAGTCGACATTTTTGTCAGAGATCGGCAGAATGTTTGAAGCAGCACTTACTGTGCCGGAGATCGCAGGGATTATTATCAATCCCTGGAATCGGACAATCATGTTGGATAAATATCTGATCCGGATTATTATGCCGGACTAAAAAATATATTTTTTGTAACTATATGAGATACGATTCGAAAAGGACAGTGATACTATCGGGGAAACAGTATGTTCAGACCAATGAGAAGAAAGAAAAAGGGAATCAGCACAGAGACAGCAAAACAATTATTGCTTCATGAGCGGCGCAACAGTCGGATCAATATAGAGCTTACCGATCCGGAGGCGGATGTGACATTTTCTCGTATGAGACAAAATTAAGGAGGTATACAATGAGGATGATGGTTATGATAATCTATCTATTATTTTTAATATGCATGATCGTTTATTATGGAAAAATGATGTATAGAAATTATCAAAAAGAACTTCCTTTAGGATATGGGCAAAATAAAATCGTGTATTTTATGATCCTGCTATGTATCATAATCGGTCAATACACCATTCCTTCTGCCTGGGGCCGACTGAGTGTAATTTTAATATTCGGAGTTGCATTCTTTTTGATCTATGCAATGATTGGTCTCCATAATAGAAAGAATCATTCCGGAGAATTATTTCGTTTATATCAAAAAGAAGTCACCACAGCAAAGAGGTGTATCATCATAGGCACAGGAGTTGTTGTAGTTGCTTTATTTTTGGTCTGTTTTATAAAAAAATAAACTAAATCTTCATCCGGATGACAAGCCTCCCCGCTTCATAAGCGGCATCCATCTGTCCGTGCATCTGCTCCACCAGTGTCCGTGCAATGAAAGCCCAAGTCCGGTCGGTCATGGTAATGTCCGGCGTGATCTGGTGTCTTTTGAGCACCGCATACATTGCGGCAATGCTTCCCTCTAAAATGCGGTTTACCGACACTTCCTGCAGGGGCTGTGCCAAAGGCACAGACAGGACAACCGAATACCGGAACAGTTCTTCCGTCAGTTGTGTCATCACCTTTGTGCGTTCCCGGATGATGGCAACATACTGGCGGGAGACAGCAGATAACGGTTCCTTTTCCAAAAGTTCCAGGTAGCCGCAGATGGTAGTCAGCGGTGTGCGCAGATCGTGGGAAATGCTGGTGATTTTCGGATACAGAAGAGGTACGCAGATGCCTGGCAAAAGGAAGATGCGTGGATACTTCAGATTTTCTTAAGGATATCTTAGAATTTCATACACAGGACGTTCACAGTTGGCTGATAACCTGTAACAAGCAAAAAGAAAGGAATGAAAGGGAATGAAACTACAAAAGAAAGCAGCCGTACAGCTGCTGCTCCTTGCAACAGCAATGCTTATGGTTTGTTATGGCGCGATGCGTGGGGAGGCAGCCACGGTACTCTCCAAAGCAATTAAATTATGTCTGGAGTGTGTTGGCATTGGATAAAAAAAAGCATAAGGCATCACATGTTCTTGCACATGTCCGTGGGTGGATTCAGGCTGTGGCAACGATTCTTACGAATATTCATCTGCCGAATTTTTTTAAGGGAGAGATCTACCGTGGTAATGCAAAGACGGTTTGTGTGTGGTTTTTTGTGTCCGTTTGGATGGTTCTAGGAACTTTTGCATAAGATTCCATTTAAAAAAATATCCACCCGGAAGTTAAAGCCGCTTCGGTTTATCAAATATGGAATTCTTTTGGTTTTCGTTATTCTGCTTCCTATATTGGTGACGAACCAGCTGGGAATGGGGGACCCATTTTTTTGCAAATACCTCTGTCCACAGGGAGTATTAGAGGGGGCACTTCCACTTTCGATTGCAAATGCAGGCATCCGTGCGGCATTGGGAAAGCTGTTTACATGGAAGGCCGGAATACTGGTTGCGGTCGTGTTGTTAAGCCTTATGTTTTATCGCCCGTTCTGCAAATGGATCTGTCCGCTTGGCGCAGTCTATGCGCTTTTTAATAAAGTATCTCTTTTACAGATGCATATAGATACCGGTAAATGTGTATCTTGCGGCAAATGTGCCGGTGTCTGTAAAATGGATGTGGATGTGGTCCGGCATCCAAATCATACGGAATGTATACGCTGCGGAGCATGTGTGAAGGAATGTCCGGTAGAGGCAATCAGTTATAAGTATGGATTTGCAGAAAAATCAAAAAAGAAGAAGGAGAATAATTAAAATGAAAAAACTTACAGTAATGTTACTGGTTATGACTCTGGTATTTGGACTTGCCGCTTGTGGCAATGCCTCGGAAAAAGGCAGCAATGTGACGGAAACGCAGGCACAGTCTGCGGAAGATACAGGGGCTGGTAATGCAGAACTCAACAAACTGTACGAAAAGGAAAATGCCATTATTGCGAAACATCAGGAATTGTGGAATACGGTTTTTAATAACATTGACAAAGACAAAGCTGCAGACGCAGGAGAACAAAATTATGGAACGTTTCTGGAGACACAGCTGGATCATGTGAAGGACCAGTTTTCGGAGGCAGACCTGAAAAAGCTGGATAAGGATATCGAAGAGATTAAGAAAATCGAGGATCAGGTAACGGAACTTACCGCGCAGATGGGAAAAGAAAATTCCGGCGCCCAAAGCGCGAATGCAGAAACATCCGTCTTTCCGTCTTTTCAGGCGAAGGATCTGGATGGAAATAAGGTGGACAGCAGCATTTTTTCACAGAATGCGGTAACGGTTGTTAATTTCTGGTTTAATGGATGCACGCCATGTGTGGAGGAACTTCCGGCACTCAACAAATTAAATGAAGAACTGAAGGCAAAGGGCGGTCAGGTCATTGGCGTAAACACGGATTCACTCGATGGTAACAAAGAGGGAATTGCGGAAGCAAAAAGCATCCTGAAAAAACAGGGGGCAGACTATACCAACCTTTCCCTTGATTCGGACAGTGAGGCCGGTAAATACGCAACAAATATTATGGCATTTCCAACGACAGTTCTCGTTGACCGTAATGGCAACATTGTCGGAGATCCGATCATGGGCGGAATCACGAGTGATGAAGTTTACAAAAAGGTGACAGCTGCGATTGACCAGATCTTAGAGAAGGATAAGCAGTAAGATGGATACGGATAGGGTGGTAACTTTAAAAGGAGAATTCCATGGAATATGAACACATTGTCCATTCGTTTGAGCCGGTGTACGACAAAGCTTCCGAAATCCTCATATTAGGAACCCTGCCGTCCGTCAAATCAAGAGAAAACAATTTTTATTACGGGCACAAACAGAACCGTTTCTGGAAAGTGCTTGCAACACTTTTAAAGGAGCCGGTTCCGCATACAATTGAGGAGAAAAAAGCCATGCTGCTTGCCCACCGGATTGCCCTGTGGGATGTGATCCAAAGCTGTGACATCAAAGGCTCAAGTGACAGCAGTATTAAAAATGTACAGCCGACGGATATTGGCATGATTCTGGAAAAAACGAACATAACACGTATTTATGCAAACGGAAACAAGGCAGGACAGCTTTATAAAAGATACCAGTTTCCGGTCACGGGGATCGAAGCGATGGTGCTTCCATCCACAAGTCCGGCAAATGCCGCGTGGTCGCTGGAACGGCTGTGTGAGGCGTGGCATGTGATTCTGGAACAATGATAACAGAGCCTTTTATAAAAGATTTAAAAAGCCATCTTTGTAAAGAAAGATGGCTTTTTTTAGTACAAATCAACGGCAAAGTGACGAAATGGCAAAGAAAAAATATGAAAAAATTGAACAAATAACGGAAAAATATGAAAATTTTTAATGTGAACCAAAAAATATTCTATAGTTTATGAGATAAAAATCCCGTATACTAGCATTACAAACAAAACAAGAAGGGGGAAATTCTTATGAAAAAGAAAATTGTTGCAATTATGATGATGGCGGTACTTGCACTTTCAACCGCAGCATGCGGAGCCGATGGGGGAAACAACGGCGGTGGCACACAGGCAGGCAATACAGGGGGAGGCACTTCTACCTCAACTGTCGCAAACAAGGATAAACCTTTGGTATGGTTTAACCGTCAGCCGTCAAACAGTTCTACAGGAGAACTCGATATGACAGCACTCAATTTTAACAAAGATACTTATTATGTAGGGTTTGATGCAAATCAGGGTGCAGAACTTCAGGGTACCATGGTAAAAGATTACATCGAGAAAAATATTGACAAGATTGACCGTAACGGAGATGGCGTGATCGGCTATGTTTTAGCAATCGGTGATATCGGTCACAATGATTCCATTGCCCGTACAAGAGGTGTCAGAAAAGCACTTGGAACAGCAGTGGATAAAAACGGCGAGGCAGACAGTGCACCGGCAGGAACCAATACCGATGGAAAAGCATCACAGGTTCAGGACGGAAGCATTGAAGTAGGTGGAAAAACCTATGTGATCCGTGAACTTGCTTCCCAGGAAATGAAAAACTCAGCAGGTGCTACATGGGATGCAGCAACAGCCGGCAATGCGATTGGTACATGGTCATCTTCTTTCGGGGATTCCATTGATGTCGTTGTATCCAACAATGATGGAATGGGAATGTCAATGTTTAATGCATGGTCAAAGGATAACGGTGTACCGACATTCGGATATGATGCAAACAGCGATGCAGTTGCAGCAATTGCAGAAGGCTACGGTGGAACGATCAGCCAGCATGCAGACGTACAGGCATACCTGACACTGCGTGTTCTTAGAAATGCACTGGATGGTGTAGATGTTGACACGGGTATCGGAACTGCAGACGATGCAGGAAATGTATTAAGCAGTGACGTTTATGTATACAAAGAAGACGAGAGATCTTACTATTCCCTGAACGTGGCAGTAACCGCTGATAACTACAAAGATTTTACAGATTCTACCGTTGTATGGGAACCGGTATCCAAACAGTTAGATGCATCTGCCCATCCGACAAAGAAGGTATGGCTGAACATTTACAATGCTTCTGATAACTTCTTAAGTTCTACCTATCAGCCGCTGTTACAGAAGTATGATGACCTTTTAAATCTGGATGTTGAGTACATTGGTGGTGACGGACAGACAGAGTCTAATATCACAAACCGTCTGGGCAATCCGGGACAGTACGATGCTTTTGCCATCAACATGGTGAAAACAGATAATGCAGCTTCTTACACAGCTCTTTTAAATCAGTAAAACAACTTAACTTCGGGGGGAGAAATACGGTTCTCTCCCCGAAAACAAAAGGATAGGAGCGGATAGTATGGGGGATCAGAGCAAAGATATTATCTTATCGATACGTGGCATGAGTAAATCATTTGGCCGCAACAGAGTACTTGATCATATCAACCTTGATGTGAGAAAAGGAACAGTTATGGGACTTATGGGAGAAAATGGTGCCGGTAAGTCAACAATGATGAAATGTCTTTTTGGAACTTATCAGAAAGACGAAGGAACTATATACCTTGACGGAAAAGAAGTGAATTTTTCCGGTCCGAAGGATGCACTTGAAAATGGGATTGCAATGGTGCATCAGGAGTTAAACCAGTGTCTGGAGAGAAATGTTGTGGATAATCTCTTTCTTGGCAGATACCCGGTAAATTCCCTTGGGATGATCGATGAGGGAAGAATGAAAAATGAAGCCTCGGAATTATTCCGGAAACTGGGAATGACGGTAAATCCTGTCTCTTATACACATCTGACGC
>ENA-OYWZ01000669-OYWZ01000669.1-human-gut-metagenome-genome-assembly--contig:-NODE-669-length-18945-cov-23.616040_pt1 | contig 18945 bp, 9 predicted proteins | sample MGYA00244841_ERZ653414 | MGnify/ENA primary metagenome ERZ653414 (study PRJEB26926, sample SAMN06164894) | human gut metagenome | biome: ENVO:00009003; feature: ENVO:2100002; material: ENVO:00002003... | reverse complement strand
TTAATCCCTCAGTCATCTTCGATGACAGCTCCCTTTACAAGGGAGCCTAATTTAATCCCTCAGTCTACTCACTTCGTTCGTAGCCAGCTCCTGACGGGAGAGAGTCCCCTTTGTCACTACGTGACATTTCCCCACACCGTGGGGAATCACCCTTTTCAAGGGAGCCTTTTTTGTCGCTCCGCGACATTTCCCCACACCGTGGGGAATCACCCTATTTGAGGGAGCCTAAAAGCCCTCTGTTTTTACCCGAAAATACCGTAAAAATGTTCAAAACCGTGTTCAATACTTGTCAAAAAGTTCAAAACTCGAAAACGTTAACAATTTGTTCATAATTTTACAACAACATTGCCAATTTTGTTTGCCACTTTTGCCCAAAAATAACAATTCTATTTGTTCAATACAGAAAATCATCAAATTTGTGTGAACAATTTATTGACTTTTTTCGTTTAAAATTCTATACTTTAACTAACCATAGGAATGGTGTAATAGGGCGAAGTGCCCCCTTTTTTGAGGGAGCGCTGCCGCACGGCTGATTTACCGTGCAGTTTCCATCCCGTTTTGATACACATCCTACGGTAATATGCTCGGGTGTGTATCATCAGTTTTCCACCGATTCATTTTTACGGAAGTGGAAACGGTGGAAACCGACCGAGTTAACGTGCCGAAATCGGTTTGCTTTCTTGTAAATCAAAGAGCGGTCAGAAGTACAGCGGATTTTGTGCGAGGAATTGTTGCGGGGAGTGCCGCCCGCAGAAAAAATCAGGTACGCATACATGGTTTTAATGTAAATCTTTTTAGGAGGAAAAAACACGTATGAAAAAATCTACCAAATTGTTAAGTGTCATCTTGGCAGTTGTCATGATTTTCTCAACTATGTCCGTAATGGCGTTTGCCGCAAAGACGAAGTATCAGACCTCTGATAACCTTACCGCTCTTGACGCATACAGCCCGGACGGCGCGGTAACAAGACTCTCTACCGAAGAGAGAATGTCAGTCGTATTTGACTTTCTCGATGTTACCCTTGCCGCCGCGAACATAAACATGGGCGATGTTATTAACACTGCAGGTTTGCGCCTTGTTATCGACCTTCGCTCGGTTAATGCTCTTTGCGAAACCATCGACAGCGCACAGGCTCTTCTTAACAACGGACTTGTTAAGCTTGTCAAAGGCTTGCTCGGCATAGTTAAAGACGCTAACCTTAAAAACTGGAAGTCGGGCATGACAAGAGAAAAGAACGCTCAGCTTGACATAGTCAACGGCATTGCAACTCTTCTTAACGACAACGCAGGTCTCGTTAAAAAGGTTATCAACGACGGCAAACTCGACGTCGGCATTATCGGCAACTTTGTTGATATCTCCGGCGTTAATAAGTACCTCTCGGATCTTCCGGGTATGTTAAAAGGCCTCGTTTATCCGATGTTCGCAAGAGTTGACGATGACATGACGCTCATCAACACTTATTCAACAACAACCGCAAATCCCGACACTCTTGTCAAGAAGGTCCTCATCAACGCTATGTCTAAGCCGCAGAGCTATACTTCTTATAAAGAAGACGCTTCCGGCAACTGCATAAGCAATCACATTGCTCTTCCGACAAGCGCTAAAGCAGGTCTTCGCGATTATTATGTTAAGGATTCAGACTCTAAGGGTGCTTACATCGAGGTATTTGAATATGATACCGACAAGAAGATGTATGTAGCTCAGGAAGAGAAGTATTATAAGACTGAAGAAACCGATATGGAAGGCAAAGGCACAGGCGTTTATGTTTACGCTAACGCTGCCGGCGAAAACGTAAAATATTACGTTAAGGACAGCTACTTCCTTCCCTCACTTGCCACAAGCGGTAAGGTTTCCGAAATCTTCAATCTTGACAGCAATACTTTTGTTTCGGCTCTCTATCAGATAGCTCCCTATGTATTTAAGGATCTTGCTCCCGTTGTTCTCAACGGCTCGGTTAAGATGCTTCTTGCACAGTGGTTCGGCGCTGAAAAGACCGAGCTCTTCGGCGGCAAGGCTTCAGAGGCCACCGCTGTTCTCGCTAAGCTTCCGTCAGATGTAAAGGCATTCTATTCTAAGGCTGCCGGCACATACAACTGGGAGTGGTCGGACTTCACAATAGGCTCCGACGGCAACGGCTATTATCGCCTTGTCAGCAAAGACGGTCTCACAGAGACCTGGCTCAAGTTTGATATGTCCACCGCTAATTCGTTCGCTAAGCTCATTAACTGGAACTACACCATCTCCGGTGATTTCGTTGACGAGTTTATGCCCACAGCTGCAAACAACGGCTCCGTTACTGCTTCGGCAGCGGGTTATACCACCGTTCTTGCGGCACTCAACGATTTTGTCGGCAAGGCAATCGACACAATGCTTTCGGATACTGCAAAGGCTGCAATCAATTGGACAAAGGGCGATAATACAAAGCTCATTCCCAATCTTCGCAAGGCTCTTCAGTATGTAGCAGCTTATAACCCCGAGTATCTCTTCGGTACCGGCTATGAGACTGTTTATGCAGGCTACTATGACACAGTTGTAGATAAGTCCGCTTCCAATCAGGATGTTGTTACCGCTCTCGGCGCAATCGGCGTTAAGGCTCTTATGCCTCAGATAATTCTCCCGTCGGCTGCCGAGCTCAAGGGACAGAACGTAACCGCTCTTCTCGCTTGCGTAATTCGTGAGCTTGCAACTCAGTTCGTTCCGACTTACAACTATGACGCACTTATTTATGCCGATTACAACTCGAAGACCCTCGTAAAGGGTAAGGACAGCGGCTATTGGCTCGATGTTATCTTTACCATGGGCACCGACATCGGTATGAAGTATCTCTCCAAGCTTGCCGACCTCGGCTCCGATAAGGCTGGCGGCTACCAATTTGAAGCCTCCAAGACTTATAAGCTTGCGGACTTCGAAAAGAACACACGCGCTTGGGAAAAGACCATTGACTGGATAATCGACTGGGCTCTCACCTCTGACAACGAGTGGTGCTGGAAGTTCCAGAAGCTCATCAACACCGGCGACCTTGACCTCGACCTTGCTACCGCACAGGATCCGTGGGTTAAGCTCGACAAGATTATCCGCGACGTTCTTCCTGTTGAGAAGATAATCAACGAAACCGCTACTGACGGTAAGACCTTCCTTGAGACTGTTCTCAGAGAAGACATTATCGACAGCCTTCTCAACCTTGACGTAAGCAAGCTCCTCGGTACAAACAGCGTTACGGGCATATTCAATATTCCTGCTAACAGCACTCTCAGAACCGAGGCTCTGTATCCCGCAGTATTCAGAATCGTAAGAGAACTCCTTAACAAGGTTCTCGGTAAGGTATGCGGCAACACCGCTCTTATCGCCGATTCTTACAATTCACTTGACGCTATTCTTCAGAAGGGCGCTATTGCAGACCTCGCAGAGAAATTGATTGTAGGTATTGCCTATGCCGTTAAAACAGGCGGTCTTCTTGACGTAGCTCTTCCGTTCGTAAACTTCTTCCTCGGCTGGACTACTAACGCTCAGTCCTATGCTGAGCCTAAGCTTACAATAGATAAGGGTACACTTAACTATGTACAGCTTACAAACGGCCAGATGAATACTACTCTTAAGGTAACAAACGCATCTGCAGGTATGCTCTTAAAGCACGGCGATACATATGATCATCCTTATATGCTCACTCTTAAGTCTGTTACCGTTAACGGCACCGAAATGCTCACCGCCGCCGACAAGAAACCACTTTCACCGTATGAGAGCAAAGATGTTACTCTTAACGCGGCAGTTCACACAGACAGCCTTGTAAAGGTAACCGCTGTTTACAGCTTCACCTTCAAGGACGGTACTGCTTACGACGGCGACATTACTTCCACTACCTTTGAGTATGCAACCAACGATACAGCCGATACCGTCGGCTCCGCTTGGGATTCTGGTGAGAAGAAAGCTACATACTTAGCTGTTGATTACGTTAAAATGAAAGGCGCAACCACCACCGACTGCCTCGTAACAAATCCGTCGGCTCTTGCTTCTGCTATTTCAAACATTGCCGTAACTTGGACCAATACAAGAGATACTGATTGCAAGTTCACCAAGGGTTCTATTTCCGGCTTTGACGCAAATTACTTTGAGTCCTCGGGTCAGGCCGAGGCGCTTGTAAATAAGACCTTCCTTAAGTATGTGAAGGATGATGATAGTTATACCGGTAACATTGTTACCGTTAACCCGCTCAGACTTAAATCTGATGTTGACGCAGCGACGGTTCCCTCGGGTGCCACATACGATCTCGGTAATCAAGCTGTAACTGTATCCGGTTCGCATAGGAACAGAACCAGAACACTTGATATGTCTGCTCCTCTCGGCACACTCTACTATTACAACGGCACCAATGTTAAGAATGCCGTTGACAGCGAGTTCAAGGCTAACCGCGATTCTTCTAAGTATCCGGCAGAGGCTTGGAAAACTTACTGGACAGCTCTTACCGCTGCTGCTAAGCTCGCTTACGGCCCGTTCAAGAAGGCTAACATCGGCAATTACAGTGACGACAATCTCACTGCAGCCGTAACCGCTCTTGAAACCGCCGCTAAGGCTCTTGATACAGCAAGCACAACACCTGCAAGCGGTTCAGCAACCGTTACACCGGCTCCCATTGAGGATGCTCTTAAGGCTGCCGGCGACATCAACTATCAGAACTTCGACCTCTATGCTTATTGGGCTTACGAAAAGGCAATGAAAGCCGGCAACGCTATCATTGACGCTTACAAGGGCCCCGTAGCTCCCGAAAAGTACATTGACGGCAGCTCACTTTCAGAGGCTGAAATTACTGCTATTGCCAACAAGGCAAACGCTACATATAAGAGTGCTATCGTAGCTTCCATGAAGGCTCCTTCAACCGAAGCTCAGAACGCTTATATGGATGCCGTAAAGGCTTACAAGGCTCCCAGTTATTCAGAGCTTGAAGTCCTTAACAGCGCTAAGAACATTGCTTGGTATGCAAGCTTCCTGAAGAGCGCTGCGGTTAAAACCGAAAAGCAGTTCCTTGCTAAAGAAATTGCTGCGGCTAAGGCTCAGGGCTACAAAGAGGCTGATTACACAGCAGGCTCTTATGCAAGATACACCAAGGCTCTTGCAGCTGCCGAGGCATTAAATGCCAACGCTGAGGCTCTTCAGTCCGAGGTATTCGATGTTAAGTATGAGCTTGAAATCGCTCAGCGCGCTCTTATGCCGAAATCGGCTTCTGCTCTCGAGGCAGGTGCTTACACCGAGCTTGAGGCAGTTATCGCTCAGGCTAAGTCAATATTCACTGACAACAGTGCATATACATTTGACGCTTCTAAGGCTGACGGCCTTTCAAAGACCGAAGCTTATGCTAAGCTCGTTTCCGTACTCGGCTATGAGTACACCGATGAGAAGGGCAACACAGCAAACCTTTACAGCGGCTCCGCTGAAAACTATGCTGCAAATGACCGCTTCTATTCAAACGTTGTAGCAGCTCAGATTGACGCTGTTGTCACAAACCTCAAGAATGCTATGGCTCCGTTCGTATGCAAGTACGTAGCAGTTCCCACCACAGCGGGTTCAAGTGAGGGCGTTTCCGTAACAGAGAACACTTCTCTCATCACCGGCGTAACACCCGGTTCGCTTGCTACTGCCGACGACGTACTCGCAAGAGTAACGGCTAAGGATTCTTCGGCTACAACTCTTAATGTTGCCGCTAACGCTGCTGGCCTTTATGGTACAGGCGCTACCGCAACACTCAGCCTCAAGTCGAGCGGTGCTCCGGTTGCTATCTACACAGTCGTTATCTACGGCGATGTAAACGGCGACGGTGTTGTTGACGGATTCGATGCTTCCTACATGGACCTCGCAATCAACAACAGAGCTACTCTCACAGGCGCTTATAAGACTGCAGGCGGCCTTGCTACCGGTAAGGTTGACCTCGCTAACTACGGCCTTGTAGTTGACGCTGCTTACGGCGGAACTGCAATCGCTCAGAAGTAATTTCCTTTAATTACTTAAGTTAAAACCCGGTGGGGGAGTTATCTCCCCCACAAGGGCGTATGTAATGGGATATTCTTAAAAAGATTAGAGCATATACTTTAAAAGTGCGGCGGAATAGTTTTGTGAAAAAACGGTACAAAGCTTGTAAGCCCGCGAGGAAATAACTTTATTTGTGATAGCGTAAGGGATATTTTCTTTCGGTGTGCCATTTTTATTCACAAATTATTGACATTGTGCTCTCAAAAGTGTATATTTAATATTGATTAAGAATAGAAGGAGGCAAAAAATGACCAAGGCAAAAAAGGCTATTAGCCTTATTGTATCTGTAGTTATGCTCCTTGGCGTGCTTGCAGTCGGCGTTTTCGCAAATGATAATACCGGTGTCGCAGAAAACGGCACTATCGCTTTATCGTTTGACAAGGCGTCATATAGCGCAGGCGATACAGTCAGGGTTACCGTAAAATTAACCACAGATTATTATGCTGCAACGGTTTCTGTTCCTGTTCAGTATGACAGCAGTGCTGTTAAGTTTGTAAGCGGCACAACCGCTTCAACGCTGTTCGGTGCAGGCGATGCAACAAAGACGGTCGTAAATGATGCTGCTGCGGGCGGCAAGACTTATGTCTATGTCGGCGTATTACCGCAGGCTGCCGGCGGAGCTGTTGCTCAGAAGGCAAACGGCGTCGTACTTTCGACCCTCACCTTTACCGCTTCTAAGGCCATTTCCGATACTGCGGCCGCTTTCGGTGTGCTTAACGATCAGAAATCAATGACCAATCTCGGCGGTAAACTCTATGTAGGTTCCTACAAGACCTCTGATGTAACCTCAACGGTTTATACCACAGGTCAGAAACTTACTTTCCCGGTAATGAAGGCTGCTGCTGCAGCTGATCCGGAACTTCAGCTCTCTGAAACAGGAAAAGCTAACGGTGTTATAATCGACAGAGTTTCAACTTGCACCGATGGCAACGGTTTCGTTTACGGTGTCGCAACCGATAACGGTGATTCCATTGCTGACGCTTTGCAGACCCCCGCCGGTTCAATTCAGGTAACTGAAAACGACCAGGGGCAGATGAGCACAGGCGCAAAAATCGAGCTTCTTAACGATAGCGGTGACGTTGTTGAGACATACTATTTCGTATTCTTCGGCGATGTTAACGGCGACGGCTTGATTGACCTTTCTGACTCAGGTGCAATTGAGGCTTCAGATGCATTTATCGAGGAAATAGAACCCGGTACGGCAACTTATATGGCTGCTGATGTGGAGGTTGATGGAATGGTAGACCTTTCTGATGCAGGTAAAATTGAAGCACAGGACTCATTTATTGAGGATCTTCCTACACAGCGTGAACTTGCTGCATTACATGCAGAGCTGCTTTAAATTTCAACAAATATTATTAGGAGGAAAATAGAATATGCTTAAGACAAGCAAAAAAGTACTGAGTGTAGTTCTTGCTTTGGTTTTGGTGTTAAGCACGTTGACAGTATGCTCCTTTGCGGCTTTTGATTCCAGCACACAAAAACTTGGCTTTGTTCTTGTGCCGGATAAAGACATCACAAAGGTTCAGAATGGCGATAAGGTAACATTTACACTCTATTTGGATGTTGCTGATTTTAGCCAGAATGTTTCGGTTGCTAAACTCTTGTTCTTATATGACAGTTCTGCATATTCAGTAGATAACTCATATACATGTCTTAACGACTTTGCAAAGTTCTACAAGGATGGTACTGCTTCATCTTTGGCTAGCACATCTGCTAACTGGAAAAAGCTTATTGCTGGAACAACTCAGGATATTTCAGCATTTGACAAGGCTTATGTATGGTCAGGTGCCGCTGATACAAACAAAGACTGGGATGAGGATGGTACAGGTAACACTGCTAAACAAGGATTCTCCCTTACTCAGGAAAAGGGAACCCGAACTCCTGCTGAACTTCAGTTCACATTTACAGTTCTTGACAATACTAAGACTTTGGATGTTATGGTTTGTAACAATTTCGCTACAAAATCAACTCTCCAATACTTTAAGACAACTGATGGTGCAACACAGACAAACCTTGACCAGGGCGAAGTTAATACAGAACTTGCTAGTGCAATGGTCAATAACCCCGGAGTCGCAAACCCTGCTGTAGCTAAGTATAAGACTCAGGTTAAGTTCACAGGCGATAAGACAACTGCTCCGGATGATCTCTTCCAGTTCAGACTTACTTCGGTTATCACAGCTGCTGACTTCGCTGCTATGAACTCAAACGGCAATACAATTAAGAGCGTTGGCTTCATTGCTGCCAACACAGGCGCTGCCGATGCAGATGCTGCTAAGACAGCAGTTGAAAAAGGCACCGCACTTCCGTCAGCTTGGAAAGCTGCTTCTACCGACTATGTAAGTCAGGCAAGCGCTTCTTCCGATGCATACTTCGGCGCAATCATCAAGAATATCTCTCATGCTTCTCAGGCAACTGATATTGACTGCATCGCTTATGTATGCTACAATGACGGTACTGCCGATCATTATGTTTGGTATTCCGCAGCTGTAACTGCTAAAGTTGCTTCAGGATATGATGCTGCTGTTGCTAATTGGAAAGCTCAGTAATTGAATTTTACCAAGAAACCACAGCGAAACTTTACTATCGGTTCGGCTGTTCAAAACTGAATATTCCGTTCCGACATTAAATTTTATTATTATATCTTGAAAGGAGATTAAATCTCAATGAAACAGGTTTATCAAACACCGGATTTCGATGTTTCTGCATACGAGCTTGATGATATCATCACAATCTCCATAGGCACCGGCCCCGTAGAGGGCGGCGACTCGGGTTGGGTTGAGATCTGACGCTCACGTAGCAATCGATCCGATTTATTAACAATCATAAGCAGAGCAAGGTTCGCCTTGCTCTGTTTTTTTGTGCCCTGTTTTGCATTTTGTGCACCATTCCGTTTCTGTACCCCATTCTGATATCGTGTGCCTATTCTGTTTTTGTACTTAATTTAGGTGCTGTCGCCTATTTTTTTTGTGTATCATATGAGAGATGAAGAGGAAGAGTATGACAGAAGCGTTGTATGCCTATTCTTTTCTGTGGTCATGTGAGAGATAAAGAGGAAGAGTATGACAGAAGCGTTGTATGTCAATTCTTTTTTGTGTGCCGTATAAGGAGCTTTCCACACACCCCTGCCCGCCCTTTTCACTATTCGTTTTCCACTTCCGTTTTCGTCTTTTTACTTTTCAGCCTCCCTTGCAGAGAGCAAGCCTCGCCAAAGCAGTTTGGAAGCTTTTTGCCTCCCTTGAAAAGGGAGGTGGGTTGCCGCAGGCAAGCCAGAGGGATTTCATAGGAATTTACGGAATTTAAAAAGAATGTGCGTGACCTTTAATCCGCTTTTTGCCTCCCTTGAAAAGGGAGGTGGGCCTCGTTAAGGCAAGCCGGAGGGATTTCATAGGAATTTACGGAATTTAAAAAGAATGTGCGTGACCTTTTAATTCGCTTTTTGCCTCCCTTGAAAAGGGAGGTGGGTTGCCGAAGGCAACTCGGAGGGATTTTGTGGGGGTGTATGAGTTTTAAATAGGTAGTATTTTGTTTTTTAATCCCTCAGTCTGTTCACGTTGCTCACAGCCAGCTCCTGACGGGAGCCCGTCCCCTTTGTCGCTCCGCGACATTTCCCCACACCGTGGGGAATCACCCCTTACAAGGGAGCCTATTAAATCCCTCAGTCTACTCACTACGTTCGTAGCCAGCTCCCTTTACAAGGGAGCCTGAATAATCCCTCAGTCTGTTCGCGTTGCTCACAGCCAGCTCCTGACGGGAGAGAGTCCCTTTGTCACTACGAGACATTTCCCCACACCGTGGGGAATCACCCTATTTGATGGAGCCTGAAAGCGGCTGCAATGCAAATTCGGCAGTCGAAAGAGACATTTATGCAAAAAATCCGCGATTTTTGCCGCAATTTCGAAATTTCGGCAGATTGACGAATAATTAACACATCGATTATTTATTTTGACGGAGTAATCATCAATATATTGTGTAGTTGCTCATTTACACCCCACAGATGTATTCGTCATTTTTTCAAATTCGCGGCTGTTTAGTTTAACAAATTCAAATAATAGTTAAAAAACATCTAAACGTCCGCAATTTTGAGTTCGATTTGTTTGCCGCGTCGTATTTTTGCGTTGACAAGAGTCTTTTTTGTGCTATAATTACAAGTGAACGGTAATTCACTACACGTGGTTATCTATGGTGCGCCGCTTTTGCGCAGCACCGTTTCGTTAATTTTATTAAACGGAGGTCACGATATGGACACAAGATTTGCAATTTCGGAGTACAATGACGCTGTTGCAGTCAACAAAGAGCTTGATGAGCTTATTAAAAAGCCGATTTACACCATCAAGCCGGAGGCTCTTAAAAAATACGAGGATGAGTATTACAACAAAAAGTGCCTCAAATCAAAAGCACAGATTGAGGAAGCTCGCCAGATAATCCCCGGCGGCGTTCAGCATAACCTTGCTTTCAACTATCCCTTCCCGCTTGTTTTCACAAAGGCAGAGGGTGCATATCTCTATGACGTTGACGGCAACAAGTATTTTGACTTCCTTCAGGCAGGCGGCCCGACTGTTCTCGGCTCCAACCCGAAAGCTGTTCGTGAGCAGGTCATCGACCTCCTTAATACTTGCGGTCCCTCAACCGGACTTTTCCACGAGTTTGAGTACAAGCTCGCCAAAAAGATTTCCGACAGCGTTGAAACCGTTGATATGTTCCGTATGATGGGCTCGGGCACCGAGGCTTGCATGGGTGCGGCTCGTATCGCGAGACTTGCTACAAAGCATAAGAACATCATAAAGATGGGCGGCGCTTACCACGGCTGGTCAGATCAGATGGCTTACGGTATCCGCGTAAACGGCACCAAGTTCACACAGGCTCACGGTGTTCCGCTCAACTGCTTCATGTTCATTCAGGAGACTACTCCGAACGATCTTGACGATCTTGAGAAAAAGCTCAGACTCAACCAGTTCCGCGGCGGCACAGCAGCCGTTTATATGGAGCCGGTAGGCCCCGAGAGCGGTACTACCCCCATCACCGTTGAATATGTTAAAGGCGTTGAGCGTCTTTGCCGCAAATACGGCGCACTCCTCGTATTCGATGAGGTTGTTACAGGCTTCCGTATCGGTATGGCAGGTGCTCAAGGTTACTTCGGCGTATCGCCCGACCTTACCATATTCGGTAAAGTTATTGCAGGCGGTTATCCGGGTGCAGGCGGCATCGGCGGTAAGAGAGAGTACATGAAGTATCTCGGTGCAGGCCTTGATTCGAGCGGTAAGAAGATCCACAAGGCTCTTGTCGGCGGCACAATGACCGCTAACCCGCTTTCATGCTGCGCAGGTTACTTCACTCTTGAAGAAATCGAAAGAACAAACGCTTGCCAGAAGGCAGGTCAGATGGGCGACAGAATTTGTGCGGGTCTTAAAGAGCTCGTTAAGAAGCACGGTCTTCCCTTCGTAGTTTGGAACACCGGCTCTATCTGCCACCTTGAGACAGTCGGCACAATGCACTATCAGATTAACTGGAAGAAACCGTGGGAAATCCCGGCAATTCTCGGCGAGACCGGCATAAGACAGAAGGAAATGGAGCATATGGGCGCAGCTTATATGGCAGAGGGTCTTGTAACTCTCGCAGGCAGCCGTCTTTATACTTCAGCCGCTTATACTCCTAAGATGATCGATCAGGCTCTTGCTTGCTTCGACAGAGTATTTGAAAACGTCGCTGTTAAAGCTGACTGAATTTAATCCCAAGAAAACGGGGCGGACGGGTTTTCCGTCTGTCCCGCTTTGTTATAAATAACGAAGAGGTGAATACAATGGATATAATGGAAGCAAAACAGCTCGTCATTAAAGCCGGTATAGAGGTTGTTGAATACGGCCTTATCGCGAGAACATGGGGTAATATTTCATGCAGAGTAGACGATAAGAGATTCGTTATTACTCCGAGCGGACGTCCCTATGAAACTCTTACTCCCGACGAAATAGTAGTTGTTAATATCGACGATTGCAGCTATGAGGGTGACATTAAGCCGTCCTCCGAAAAGGGCATTCATGCCGAGGCATATCGTCTTCGCCCCGAGGTTAATTTCGTAATTCACACGCATCAGATGCAGGCGTCCGTCATAAGTGCGCTCGGTATGGATATAAACGAGGTTGAACCCGCGTCGGCCGAAATAGTCGGCGATAATGTCCCGATTGCGGCATACGGACTTCCCGGAACCGGCAAGCTTCGCAAGGGCGTTGTCGAGGCTATAAAGCGTTCGGACTCCAAGGCCGTAATTATGGCTCACCACGGTGCTCTTTGCATGGGTAAGGATTACGACGAGGCGTTTAAGGTAGCGGCAGAGCTCGAAAAGATCTGCGAAACTACCGTTAAAAACAGATACCGTCTCATCACCGGTAAGGTAGCCGAGACCCTCGGCGACGTAGCCGAGTATATCGGCTCTCTCTTTGACTCGAGTGCCAAGGAGGCTCCGGTATTTGAGCCGTGCAACAGCGAACGTGACGGCAGCGTGTTTAATATAAGTGCCGTAGACGGCGACGGCTCGATAGTCAGAATAGATATTAAAACGGGTGAGCTTGTAGCAGGCAATGATTATCCGGCTTCGGCTGAAATGCACAGAGCCATCTATAAAAAGCGCAAGGACGTAAACTTCATTATGCACACCAAAACACCGGCGGAAGTCGCAATGTCTAAGTCGGGCAAAACAATGAAGCCGCTTCTTGACGATTTTGCACAGCTTGTCGGCGCAACCGTTCGCTCGGTAACATTTAATCCCAACAGCACCAAAAAGACCGCTAAGAAGGTCGTAAAGGCTCTTAAGGGAAGAAACGGAGTTCTTCTTAACAACAACGGTGCGCTTTGCGTATCGGGCAGCGAATATGATGCCACAGCGGTTGAAATGGTAATGGATAAGGGCTGCAAGACCGCAGTCGGCGCAAGACTGTTTGAGGCAGGCAAGCCCATAAGCCCCATTGAGACAAGACTTATGAGATTTATATATCTCAAGAAGTACTCGAAACAGGCTAAAAAGTGATATTTGAATATGGTGTAAAAAAGTGTCGCAGACCTCGTGTTTGCGGCACTTTTGCATTTCCCGGACTTTGTTTATTACGGTTTTGAGCGGCTCGCTTCGTTCTGCGTCGCGGCAAAACCGGAGGCTTGCCGGGCTAAAATAAAATCGCGCGTTAATTCTCAACCGAAGAGCTGCCGCATATACATATAGTGTTGTACCTGCCATAAGGGACACGGTGTTTATAAAGCGGCAGGCATAGTGTAAACAAAGCAGGTGAGAATTATGAAAAAATATTACCCCGAGGGTGCACGCCCGGACATCGAAGCCGTCGAAAAAAGACTTTCAAGCCCGGCGGAGCTCAAAAACGCCTTTTTGTCGGGAGAATCGCTTGAGGCGCGCGCGGTTCTCTGCGACCGCGGACACAATCTCGACGTGGATTTAAGGTGTATGAAGGGATTTATGCCGCGCAAGGAATGCGCTATGGGGATTGAAGATAACACGGTTCGCGACATAGCCATAATATCGCGCGTTAATAAGCCCGTTGACTTTGTGATAACGGGATTTTCCGAGAATGAAAGGGGCGAGACATTCGCTCTGCTCAGCCGCCGCAAGCTCCAAGAAGAGTGCGCGGTAAATTATACTTCAAGACTCATTCCGGGCGATATAATCGACGCGCGCGTGACGCACCTTGAGCCGTTCGGCGCGTTTTGCGACATAGGCGCAGGCATTTCGGCACTTATGCCGATAGACGGTATCTCGGTGTCGCGCATACCTCATCCGTGTGTTCGTTTTTCGGTTAATCAGGATATAAAGGCAGTTGTGAAATCGATAGACGAAAACGGCAGAATCACCTTGTCGCAAAAGGAACTGCTCGGCACTTGGGAGGAAAACGCTTCAAAATTCGCGCCCGGAGAAACCGTGCCCGGAGTAATACGCTCTGTGGAGGATTACGGTATATTCGTGGAGCTTGCGCCCAATCTTGCAGGGCTTGCCGAATGCGCCTCAGGGCCGCGCGCAGGCGACAGTGCCGCGGTTTACATAAAAAGCATAAATCCCGAAAGGATGAAAATAAAGCTTATTATCGTGGACTATTTTACCGGTGACGGCAAAAGTCCGGCGGCGGATTATTTTATAAGTGACGGTCACATAGATAAATGGACATATTCGCCCGAAACGTCAATTAAAAGGGTTGAGACGGATTTTATGAGCTGATTGTATAAAAAATATTGCAAAAATGATATAATTATGGTAATATCTACTTAATTGTTTAAAGCAGGGGGAGAATAATTATGTCAAAAAACAGGATGAAAAAGCTTGTCAGTGTACTTTTGGCACTGACCATGACAGTTCTTTGCTTTGTTCCCGCGGCAGCCGCAGAGCCCAAGGATAAGGTTACGCCTATCCTGATAATAGCCGGCTTCGGCGAATATGTGCTGGTGGACGGTGACGGAAATCAGGTTTGGGGGCCGTCGCAGGACGCAATAGTTGAAACGGCGAAAAACGCCATAGCTCCGCTCGGCGCGTTTCTAAAGGGAGATTATGAAACGTTTTGCACGGGAATAGTGGAAATAGCAAACAATCTTTTCGAGCCGGTTTCGTGCAATCCCGACGGCACGGCAAAGCACCCCGACGTCACCGTTATAGACCAATATACCGAGCCGGTATCGCAATACGGACTTGACGAGGTCACAAGGGGAGACGTCTTTGATAAGGATATAGTCGACGCGTGCTGCGACGAAGTCGGTGCCGACAACGTTTACGTTTACGGTCTTACTTGGCATAAATCTATGCAGGAGCTTGCAGCGGACATAAACGCGTATGTTCAAAAAATCAAGGCGGATAAGCACGTCGACAAGGTGTCAATTGCCGGCCACAGTATGGGCGGAGCGGTTTTGGCTTCGTATTTGGGGCTTTACGGCTGTGACGACGTCTCAAACATAACCATGCTCAATTCCGCATTTACGGGTCTTGATATGGTGGGCTGTCTCTTTAAGGGCGAGATAGACGTCGGCATAGATGAGCTTATCCCGTTTATAAATCAGAGTATGAATTCCGACACTCTCGGCAAGGTGCTTGACACACTCAAGCTTTTGCAGCTTGCGGTGCCGAAGCTTGAAGGCTTCCTCGAGACCGAGCTTCCCGACGGCAGCGGCAGAACCTATAAGGATCGAATTTATACCGAGTGCCTTGTTTCCGGCTTCGGCTACACGCCGAGTCTTTGGGCGTTTGTACCCGATGAATACTATGATGACGCAAAAGCCGTAATGCGGGCGTATATGGAGAAAAATCAGCAGCAAAGCGGTGTCTCGGCTTCCGTGATAGCAGCCAACTGGGCGACCTTTGAGAGAAAAATCGACGAGATACACGATATACAGGCGAATATTTCTTCGATTTTACAGAGAGCCAAGGCAAGCGGCACTTCTGTTTGCATATTCTCAAACTACAATCTTTATATAGCGCCGTTTACGCCTACCGCCGATTACACGAGCGACGGAGTTATAGAGACAAACCGTACAAGCGGCGGTGCCACCTGCGCCCGTCTTAAAACGACTCTCGGCGACGATTACGTTCAGGCGAGGGACGTCGGGCACAACTGTCTTTCCGAGGACGGCATTATCGACGCCTCAACCTGTATGCTCCCCGAAAACACATGGTTTATAAAGAATTACGGCCATTCGATGTTTGATTACCGCAAAAACGGCTGTGACCTTTATGTGCGGGCGATGACGGCGAAAACGCAGCCGACCGTTGACACTTGGACGGAGTATCCGCAGTTTCTCGTTTATAATGCGGGAACTCACTATGTGGCTCCGCTTACGGCAAAGCTCGGCGACGTGGACCTTGACGGTAGCATAACGCCCGTTGACTCAAGGCTTGCTTTAAGATACGTAAACGGTATGGAGGAGCTGTCTCCCACGGCTAAATATGTTGCGGATGCAAACCGCAGCGGCGATATTTCGACCTTTGACGCGGAGTACATCTTAAAGATGTACACGGGTCTTGTATAATTTCATTTCCGAAAGGAGCTGTAATTTTTACGGCTCCTTTTTGATTTGCACAGTTGTTACTCGCAAAAAGCGGCGTAAAACTTGCATATTTTCCCCTAAAATGCTCAAAATTGTATTTTGTGCTTAATTTATTTCGCCGAAATACAAAAAATTCGCAAAAACTATGGAAATGCCGTATTTTTTCTGTTATAATATCAAGCGGTTTATAATGCCCATAGCTTTAAAGCGAGGGCAGCCATTAACACTGTAATTTATAATTGGAGGTATTCTCAATGGCAAAAAAGTATTGCTACCTTTTTTCAGAGGGTAATGCTAACATGCGTGAGCTCCTCGGCGGTAAAGGCGCAAACCTTGCCGAAATGACCAACATCGGTCTTCCGGTACCGCAGGGCTTCACTATCACCACAGAAGCTTGTACTCAGTATTATGAGGACGGCCGCGAGATCAATCCCGAGATCATGGCTGAAATAAACGAGTACATCGTAAAGATGGAAGGCATCACCGGTAAAAAGTTCGGCGATAAGAAAAATCCGCTTCTCGTATCGGTTCGTTCCGGTGCGCGCGCTTCAATGCCCGGTATGATGGACACAATCCTCAACCTCGGCCTTAACGAGGAGGTTGTTAACACAATTTCCGAAATGTCAGGCAATCCGAGATGGGCTTGGGACTGCTACAGAAGATTTATTCAGATGTATTCCGACGTTGTTATGGAAGTCGGCAAGAAATATTTTGAACAGCTTATAGACGCTATGAAAAAGGAAAAGGGCGTAACTCAGGACGTAGAGCTTGACGCCGACGACCTTAAAAAGCTCGCTATGCAGTTCAAGGATGAGTATAAGGCTAAAATAGGCGAGGATTTCCCGAGCGATCCCAAGGATCAGCTCATGGGCGCTATCAAGGCTGTTTTCCGTTCATGGGACAACCCCCGTGCAAACGTTTATCGCCGTGATAACGACATCCCGTATTCATGGGGTACCGCAGTTAACGTACAGTCAATGGCATTCGGCAACATGGGCGATGATTGCGGCACAGGCGTTGCATTCACACGTGACCCGGCTACCGGCGCTAAGGGCCTCTTCGGTGAGTTCCTTACAAACGCTCAGGGCGAGGACGTTGTTGCAGGCGTTCGTACTCCCATGCACATCACAGAGATGGAGCAGAAGTTCCCCGAGGCATTTGCAGAGTTTAAAAATGTTTGCAAGACCCTTGAGGATCATTACAGAGATATGCAGGATATGGAGTTCACCGTTGAGCACGGCAAGCTTTATATGCTTCAGACCAGAAACGGTAAGAGAACAGCTCAGGCAGCTCTTCAGATTGCTTGCGACCTCGTTGACGAGGGTATGAGAACCGAGGAAGAAGCGGTAGCTATGATCGATCCGCGTAACCTTGATACTCTTCTTCACCCGCAGTTTGACGCAGCAGCTCTTAAAGCAGCTACTCCGCTCGGCAAGGGCCTCGGTGCTTCTCCCGGTGCTGCTTGCGGTAAGATAGTATTCACCGCAGAGGATGCAGAGGAGTGGAACGAGAGAGGCGAAAAGGTTGTTCTTGTTCGTCTTGAGACCTCTCCCGAGGACATCACCGGTATGAAGGCTTCTCAGGGTATTCTCACCGTTCGCGGCGGTATGACTTCACACGCTGCCGTTGTTGCACGCGGTATGGGTACTTGCTGCGTATCGGGCTGCACAGCTATCGATATGGACGAAGAAAATAAGAAGTTCACTCTCGCAGGCAAGGAATTCCACGAGGGCGACTACATTTCAATAGACGGTTCTACCGGCAACATCTATGAGGGCATTATCCCGACTGTTGACGCTACCATAGCAGGTACCTTCGGCAGAATAATGGGCTGGGCTGATAAGTACAGAACCCTCAAGGTTCGTACCAATGCAGATACTCCGGCTGACGCTAAGAAGGCAAGAGAACTCGGCGCTGAGGGCATCGGCCTTTGCCGTACAGAGCATATGTTCTTTGAAGAGGACAGAATTGCCGCATTCAGAGAGATGATTTGCTCCGACACCGTTGAAGAGAGAGAAGCTGCTCTTGATAAGATTCTTCCTTATCAGCAGAGCGACTTTGAAAAGCTCTATGAAGCACTTGAGGGCTGCCCGGTAACAATCCGTTTCCTCGATCCGCCTCTTCACGAGTTCGTTCCCACCGAAGAAGCTGACATCAAGAAGCTTGCAGACGCTCAGGGCAAGACCGTTGAGCAGATTAAGGCTATCATCGCTTCTCTTCACGAGTTTAACCCGATGATGGGTCACCGCGGACTTCGTCTTGCAGTAACCTATCCGGAAATCGCAAAGATGCAGACTAAGGCTGTTATCCGCGCCGCTATCAACGTTCAGAAGGCTCATCCGGACTGGACTGTTGCTCCCGAAATTATGATTCCGCTTTCATGCGACGCTAAAGAGCTTAAATATGTTAAGGACATCGTTGTTGAGACTGCAGATGCAGAAATTGCAGCTGCCGGCTCCGATATGAAGTATGAAGTAGGTACCATGATAGAGATTCCGCGTGCGGCTCTTACTGCAGGCGACATCGCTAAGGAAGCTGAGTTCTTCTGCTTCGGTACCAACGACCTTACTCAGATGACTTACGGCTTCAGCCGTGACGATGCAGGTAAGTTCCTCGGTGCTTACTATGACAAGAAGATATTCGAGAGCGATCCGTTTGCTAAGCTTGACCAGGTCGGCGTAGGCCAGCTCATGGAAATGGCTGTTAAGAACGGTAAAGCTACCCGTCCGTCACTTCACTGCGGTATCTGCGGTGAGCACGGCGGCGACCCGTCTTCCGTTGAGTTCTGCCACAAGATCGGCCTCGACTATGTATCTTGCTCACCGTTCCGTGTTCCGATCGCTCGTCTTGCTGCTGCTCAGGCTGCTATTGCAAATAGGTAGGAGTTCTCTTTCCTTTGAA
>ENA-OYWZ01000611-OYWZ01000611.1-human-gut-metagenome-genome-assembly--contig:-NODE-611-length-19842-cov-6.034417_pt1 | contig 19842 bp, 17 predicted proteins | sample MGYA00244841_ERZ653414 | MGnify/ENA primary metagenome ERZ653414 (study PRJEB26926, sample SAMN06164894) | human gut metagenome | biome: ENVO:00009003; feature: ENVO:2100002; material: ENVO:00002003... | reverse complement strand
CTGAACCGACTCCGACATTCTCTGCTTGCTTCGGTGCTGCTTTCTTGTCATTGCATCCTACTAAGTATGCTGAAGAATTGGTTAAGAAGATGGAAAAGACTGGTGCTAAAGCATACTTGGTTAACACTGGTTGGAACGGTACTGGTAAACGTATCTCTATCCGTGATACTCGTGGTATCATTGATGCTATTCTGGATGGTTCTATTGATAAGGCTCCTACTAAGGTTATTCCTTACTTCGATTTCGTTGTTCCTACAGAATTGCCGGGTGTTGATCCGAAGATCCTTGATCCTCGTGATACTTATGCTGACGCTGCTCAGTGGGATGAAAAAGCTAAAGATTTGGCTGGTCGCTTCATTAAGAACTTTGCTAAGTTTACTGGTAACGAAGCAGGTAAGAAATTGGTTGCTGCTGGTCCGAAGTTGTAATTTGAATTTTACAGATTTAACATATAAAAAGTGGTTCCTTATAAAGGAACCACTTTTTTTTATGCTTGAAAATGCCTAGATTTGTTGCAAACCAAATATGATAGCAAATGAAATTATTTAGATTAATGTTAGTTGGTGCAGGCATGTTCGTATTATGCAGCTGTACATCGCAAGGCTCCCGACAGAAGGAAGTTGTTGCGGATAGTGTTTCCGTGAGCCAGGTAAACCCTGTGGTAGAAACTATTATGAGTCGCCGTAGTATACGGAAGTATAAGCCCGAGGCTGTGGAGCGTGAAAAGATGCAGACTATAGTAGAATGTGGAATCAATGCACCTAATGGAATGAATAAACAGTCATGGGAGGTTCGTGTAGTAGATAATCCGGAATTTATCAATGGTTTGACTGAAATATTCAAAAAAGAAAATCCCAAAGCGGCAGAACGTCCGGGATTTAAGAATATGTTCAATAATGCTCCTACAGTAGTGTTTATTGCTAACGATCCTGCATATGATATGTCACAGATCGATTGTGGTTTGTTGGGTGAGAATATGATTTTGTCTGCCTGGTCAATGGGAATAGGTTCCTGTTGTTTGGGAGGACCTGTGCGTTTCATGAAATCACCTGCAGCTGCGGAATATATGAAAAAGTTGGGATTCAGTGAAGGGTATGAGTTGCTTTATGCGATTGCTTTCGGTTATCCCGATGAAATGCCGGCTGCTAAACCTAGAGAGGTTAGTAAAGTGAAGTTTGTAGATTAGAGATAAAAAATCCCGAAGGTAATATGGCCTTCGGGATTTTTTTATATTCAATGTAGATTGATTAGCTTTTGTTGGCTCTCTTGCGTTCTGTTTCGTCAAGAATCACTTTACGCATACGCATACTCTTTGGAGTAACTTCTACATATTCATCTTCCTTAATGTATTCTAATGCTTCTTCCAACGAGAATACTACCGGAGGAATGATGCGTGCCTTGTCATCAGAACCTGATGCGCGCATATTGGTAAGCTTTTTCGATTTAGTTACATTGATCACCAAGTCGTTTTCATGAACATGTTCACCTACCACTTGGCCGGCATATACTTCGTCTTGCGGATAAATGAAAAATTTGCCACGATCCTGTAATTTGTCAATAGCGTATGCAAAAGCTGTTCCGCTTTCCATAGCAATCATAGAACCGTTGCTGCGACGTTCTATCTCACCTTTGTATGGTTGGTAACATTTAAAGCGGTGGGCCATGATCGCTTCTCCGGCCGATGCAGTCAGTACATTGGTGCGAAGACCGATAATACCGCGCGAAGGCATATCAAACTCAATGTTTACGCGGTCACCCTGTGTTTCCATAGAAACCAAATCACCCTTACGGCGGGTTACCATATCGATCATTTTACTGGAATATTCTTCGGGCACACTGATCGTTAATTCTTCGATAGGTTCGCATTTTACTCCGTCTATTTCTTTGAAAATAACCTGAGGCTGTCCTACTTGTAATTCGTATCCTTCGCGGCGCATGGTTTCAATCAGTACAGAAAGATGAAGTACACCACGTCCTGATACAATCCATTTACCGTCTTCCAGTTCGCTTTTGCGTACACGCAATGCCAGGTTCTTATCTAGTTCTTTGGTCAAGCGATCTTGGATGTGGCGTGAAGTCACAAACTTACCTTCTTTGCCGAAGAAAGGAGAATCGTTGATAGTGAATAACATGCTCATGGTCGGTTCGTCAATGGCGATGGGGGGCAATGGTTCCGGATTTTCGAAATCGCAGATGGTATCACCAATTTCGAAGCCTTCTACACCTACTACAGCACAGATATCTCCCGATGAAACGGCATCTGTCTTTTTACGTCCTAAGCCTTCAAAAGTATGTAGTTCTTTGATTTTAGACTTTATCAGACTGCCATCACGCTTTGCCAGTGTAATATTCATACCTTCTTTCAGGGTACCACGATGTACACGTCCCACAGCTATACGACCTGTATATGCTGAATAGTCTAAAGAGGTGATTAACATTTGAGGAGTTCCCTCTAGCTGTTTCGGTGCTGGAATATGCTCAATAATAGCATCCAACAACGGAACCAGATTTTCTGTTGGGGTCTTCCAGTCAGTACTCATCCAATTATTTTTGGCAGAACCATAAATAACGGGGAAGTCCAACTGATCTTCTGTAGCATTCAGGCTGAACATCAAGTCGAATACCATTTCGTATACTTCTTCCGGACGGCAGTTGGGTTTATCCACCTTGTTCACAACAACTACAGGTTTCAAACCGATCTGTAACGCCTTTTGCAATACGAAGCGTGTCTGCGGCATCGGGCCTTCGAATGCATCTACCAATAAGATACATCCATCAGCCATATTGAGTACACGTTCTACTTCGCCACCGAAGTCGGCGTGTCCCGGAGTATCAATAATATTGATTTTTGTTCCTTTGTAGTTAATTGAAACGTTCTTTGAAAGGATAGTTATCCCTCTTTCGCGTTCCAAGTCATTATTATCCAATACCAGTTCACCATTTGTCTGGTCGTTGCGGAACAAATGTCCCGCCAGCATCATCTTGTCCACCAGTGTTGTTTTTCCGTGGTCTACGTGGGCGATGATCGCAATGTTTCTAATGTCTTGCATACTATACCTATATATTTGGCTGCAAAGGTACGATTTTTAATTCAAAAAATATTTGGCTGTTAACGATTATTTTTTATCTTCCGTATCTTCTTTACTATTAAATGTGGAGGGAGTAGTGCCATAGAAATCGACAAAGTGCTTTCTGAAAGTGGGGATGTCATTATAACCAACCATTTCGGCCACCTCCTGAACATTGTATTTGCGGCTTCTCAGTAATTCGGCAGAGCGTTTTAACCGGACTCCTCTTACTAATTCTATGATAGTGAAATTAGTGAGTTGTTTTACTTTCCTGTAAAGGGTAGGTTGACTCATATTCAGCATTTCGGCCAGTTTTTTCACATTGAATTCCGGATTTTGCAGGTTCTCATTTACAATATTCAGAATTTGTGTGATGAACGGGTCTTCTATGATGATTGTTTCCGTATTTTCTTCTTGCGAGCCGTTGACGGTGATGGAAGGCATTAGTAGTTTGGTATAAATCTGTTTCAGTTCAGTCCGGCTTTTTATTAAACGTTTTACTTTGGTGCGGAGAATCTCCGGATTGAACGGCTTCAGAATATAGTCATCAGCTCCTAATTCTATTCCTTTCACTATATTTTCGTCATCTGTCAAAGCTGTCAGTAGAATAATAGGGATATGGCAAGTTTTTAGATCTTCTTTTAGGATACGGCAACATTCAAAACCGTTCATGATAGGCATCATGACATCCGTTATTACAAGATCCGGTATTTCTTTACGCGCTATTCTTACTCCTTCTTCCCCATTTTCCGCCATAATAATATTATAGGTAGCAGAGAATAATACTTTCAGATAGAGGCGGATATCTGCATGGTCTTCAACAACCAGTAGTTTGTATTTGGTTTCGGGGTTGTCAATAGGTTTGGCAGTTATGCTGTTTGCTATTTCCTGTTGTTTCTTATCCTCTGCGGTAATCATTGCTTTATTTGGATCTTCCGCTATTGTTTCGGGTTCGATGAAACATACGTTTTCATCATTTTTCAAATGTTGCTTACCTAGAGGGATATAAAGGACAACTCGGGTTCCTTTGTTTTTTTCTTGAGTGATCTGGATATCACCGTGGTGGGCGAGTACTGTCGTTTTCATAATTTCAATGCCTAATTCGGGGTGTAGCCGGTTGCTTGGAGGGTTGTAATTATCCGATCCAAGGAAGATAACAGAGGACTCTTCTATCATTTCTTTCCCGTCATCCTCTATAGTAAAAAGGCAGAAATCCTTTCCGTTGATAATACTGGTGTTTACAGTAAAACGGATGGAACCGGAATACGAGATATGCCGATAGGCATTGGATAATATATTACTTAGAATAAAGGTTATCTTTTTCCGGTCAATCCATATTTCTGTATTTATTTTGTTGTCTTTGTCATAATGCAGGTTAATGGGACTGACGTTCAGTAGCTCGTGAGAGGCACGAACTACAGTGTCGGCTATCACGCTGGCGGGATAGGGGGCCACATTCAGTTTAAGACTGTAACTTTCTTGCTGATGAATATTCAATAGCTGGTTACAAATGTCTTGCAGGCTGATTGAATTCCGATAGGCCATTTTAGCTTTTTGCAGGAATGATTCCGGGAAGGCCGTATTAGTAATCATTTCTTTTAACGGAGCAGTGATGAGTGATAACGGAGTGCGTAATTCCTGTGCCAACATATATCTGATTTGGTCACGCAATTGGTGGTTTTTCTCTTCTTCTTTTCTTATTTCTGTTTCTTCTTCCAGCTTTTCTTTCAGTTTCACTTCTTTGGCTTTGTAAACTTGCCGTTTCTGTAATTTCCGGTTAAAGTACATCCATGTAAACAAGGAAATAATGATAATAGTCAGGATGTATGCGGCGATGGCCCATCCGGTTGCAGCCCAATATCTATTTACATTGATGGATAACCGGGTTATTTGTTCATTTTCTTCCAACGGATAAGACGAGCGTATTTCCAGCACATATTTCCCAGGAGTGATATTGCTGAGTTTTATATGATCGTCATAATTCGTATTCCATTTTTCTTCTGTGGGTAACAGGCGATATTTCACTGTGTTGGGCGAGGTTCCGTATTTCAAATCACTTAGATAGAGAATCAAGTTGTTGTTATTGTAGTCTAAAGATAAATGTTCTATCAGGTACGCAGGTATGTCTAGGATGACTTGTCCGTTTATTTTTTCTCCTATTTCTACTTTATTGTAATTAATATCTATATCGGAGATATGGAATTGGCGGTTACTTGAACTTTCTTTTAAAGTGCGCGGTTCAAAATAGAGCAACCCTGTAGAGTTCGCCCATAGTAATTTCCCGTCATTCAGCCGACATACATCGTAATAACTCTCCGGTAATGCATAGGCATATGATGCATTGTTCTTGTTATTTAGTGTGATAAAACCAGCATTGCTTCCTAGCCAGGTATTTCCGTTCTTATCATCTATCATACAGCTTATGTGTCCGTTAGGCAAGTCCTTTTGCAAGATCATGGTAGAGGATACGGTTTTCTCTTTTCCGTCTATTTGGATAATTTTATCAGTGTACGAGATAAGCAGTTGGTTATAGTTGTTCAGATAAAGTGCTAATACTTTTCCGGGTGTCAGGTTTCTTTCCTTTTCATAACCACCAGTGAATTTTATTTGTTTCCCTTTACAGTTGGCACGGTGTATCCCTTTTTCAGTACCCAGCCACATGGTTCCATCTCCATCTTCGCATATAGCGGTTATTTTTTTGAATTCTTTCGTATAAGGTTGTGCTGCTATACATTCGTGTGTCTGATGGTTATAGACCATTATTCCTTTTTCGGTGGCAATCCATAAATGGTTTTGTGAGTTTAGATATAGTTTCAAGATAGCAGCAGTTACAGCAGAGTCTGCTGTTTCGGGGGGTAGTTGGTGAATCACTGTTTCACCAGTAGTAGGATTTACCCAAAGAATGTTTCCTTTGTTATCGCCGAACCATAGTCCTCCATTTCGATCTTTGTGCAGGCAATAATGATTATTCTTGTTACTTTTCTCCCATAAGGAAAAGCGCAGATTGGGGAAGATCTTATTTTCTATACTTTTATATATGCCATCTTTTTCGGTGACCAGCCAGATGTATCCATCGGCATCTTGTGCTATACCATTCACATATCTTATTTCATCGTTCAACAGGATACGGTTGATATCGTTTCCTTTGAGATTCAGTTTCAGTAATCCTCTGCCGAAAGTTCCTACCCAAAGCACATTGTTGGATTTGTCAAAATGGATGTCGGTAATTCTGTTTTTGAGGATAGGGGTATAGTAAGAATCATGTTGGGTCAGGTCTATAATGTGGAATGGCGACTGGAGGTAGTTGTCCGTTTCAAATCTTATGGCTGACAGTGAACTCCATGTGGCTATAATGAATGTGGTTTTATCTATCTGGATAATATCGCGTATATCTTTTTGAATGAAGGATGACTGGCTGTTGTCATTCAGTGTGCGGGATGTTTTAGTGTTTGTATTATAACAGATGATTCCTTCGGTTTGGTCACAGATCCACACATTATTATTATATATATGTATTTTTTCAATGTTGTCGGCTTTCACAATACCTAGATCGGTTCCATTTATATGCTCGCTACTTTTATCGGAAACGTTATAAAGTAAGATTTGATTCTCTACTGTCAGTGCGCATAAAATATCTTCGTTATTATAAAGTCTTAGGACTTTTGTTTTTATATCTATAAGCGGTTGGGCGGTCAGTCTTATTTCATCTGCATTTTTCTCCATCTTTAACTCTACTATGACATTGGAGGTCAAGGCATATAATTTGTCTTGCAGTACACATATATCCTGTATATCTTTCAATACCTCAGGGGTAGGTGAGATAAGTGGCATATAGATTCCACGCATCTTGTCAAAACATGCTATTTGGTTTAAATTGGCGATATGGGACCATAGCAGATTGTTTGATGTTTCATATAAATGAGCTAAGGCACGTGGCTCTTTATCAATCAAATTGTAATTATGAAAATGTATTCCGTCATAGCGGCTCAGTCCAACATCGGTTCCTAACCATAAAAAGCCGGCTTTATCCTGATAGATTCCAGTCAATGTATTGTTGCTCAATCCGTTTTGTTTGGTAAGTAGTTGGATACCACACTGGCGGAAATAACTTTGGGCATTAGTAGTTGATAGACAAAAACTACATAATAAGGTGATTATTAAAGATTTCATTATAATAAATTGTTTCACTTTTATTCCCCTGTAATCAAATTGGTCACGTACAATCTGCCTGATATTATTCCTTAATCTATTTTAGGAATTCCTACAAATATAGCAAACTATATTTTCATAACCAACTAAAAATCATAAGAATATATTCTGTTTTTAGTATCAACAGGTTCGGTGGAAATAAAGGATGGTAGGTATTTCATTCATACTGTTTTGTTTTTCCTTGATTATTAGACGATTGTATTTGAATGAAGTGCACCCCTTGTCTCTTGCTTTTTTTAAGGTATGTAGGCTAAGCTAGAAACAAGGGGGGAATGATGGTATATATTATAAAGTGATTATTGCATTATATATCATAAATTGTAGGAAAATGCAGCATCATGGTTTCGGGGATTATAGTTGCCATTTATAGTGACAGGAATCTGCATATATTTGATTCCATTATCTATTACTTTCATATAAATATAGCTTTGGGATTCGAATTTATAATTTTTTGTGGCATTATCGGTAGCCAGGCTGAAACCTTTAAGATACCATTTTATCAAAGAAGAAGAACATTCCGCCTGATATCCGCCATAGTAGAGGCTTCCGTCATTGTAACAGTTCATATTTAACTGGATAGTGAAAGCATATTTATGATCTATTGTTTGCTTCATTACAATTCTAAGCCATGTTTGTTCTCCTTTGGTGGCAGTTTGAATATCAAGTTCTTCTTGAGCATCAGTATGTTTTCGTAGGACAGATAGAATATGGTCGGCTTCAGAAAGGCTGATAGCCGGTAACTCACTTAATTTTAACTTGTCAGAATTGTTTTCCTCGTATGTAACGCTTCTGGCTCCATACGTTTTTTCCAGGAGATACGTTGAAACTGAGTTTTCAACGGGGTCATTACCATCTGCAGAGCAGGATGCCAAACTCATCATGACGAGCATGGCAATTATTAAATGCATTGCCTTCATAGAACTATAATTTTTTATTGTTTTTTTGATTATGTGAATGATTGACCCATTATCATCCGATACAAAAGTAGGTATTCTTTTCATGTATCCAAATTATTTTCAAGCTTTTTTGATGAAAACACCCTCTTTTTGATGAAAATACCTGCTATGTTGGAAAGAAGGAGTTGTTTGGCTATATAAGGGGGTGTTTTTATCATGATGAAAGGATTTTCATTTATGGATGGAGAAAACTCCGTTGGTGTTCCATTTGATAGTTGGAATGTTTCTCATTGAATGGATGTTCTGTTTTTGACGGAAATAGGAACTAAGATTGTTTTTTGTTCATTCTGTATTTTGCCGAAACCACCTCTTAATAAAGATTAATTTGCCAATATCCTGTTAAAAGAATAGCCTCTACCTTTGTGATGTAAAAAATAACTTAGCTAGAGAGAATTGAATATGGTAATACGAAGATTTTTATTTTCATGGGTGTGTCTGCTGGCTTCTTCCTTATTTATGTATGGACAGGTGGCTGTTAAGACTAATGTGGCGATAGATGCCGTCGCCATACCAAACTTAGGAGTGGAAGTAGGGTTGAGCAAGAAGCTTACAGTGGATATTCCGTTTTATTATAATCCCTGGAAATACAGCGATAATAAAATGCTGAAACTGGTGATGGTACAGCCCGAGTTGCGTTATTGGCTTTGTGATAAGTTCAATGGTCATTTTTTCGGTTTCCATTTAATGGGAGGAGCATACAATACTACCGGTATTGATTTGCCGTTTTCTCCTTTCGATGATTTGAAAGACTTCCGTTATAAGGGACATTTTTATGGCGGCGGTGTCAGTTACGGTTATCAGTTTGTGCTGGGACGCCATTGGAATCTGGGCGCCACCATCGGTTTGGGTTATGCTTATGTGCGTTATAAGAAATATGAGTGTGAAGAATGTGGAGATATGTTGGAGAAATCCAACAAGAATTATTGGGGTCCTACTAAGGCTGCTCTGAATCTTATTTATATATTCTAAAAATTACGGATTATGAAACCAAGTATTTTTAAAAGATACTCAAAGGCAACGCAACCATGCTAAAAATCAAATAGTTATAAAACATATTTTTAGCAGAGAGGCAAAAGCAAAGCAAAAAAAAGCAGATTTGGAAGGGAGTTAGGTTACCAAATCGTAACTCCACCAAATATGCTTCCGAAAGCAGCTTAATATAGTATATTTCAGCCTATTGCACACTTTTGCATAGTGTCGGATAACTCAACAGAAAGTAATTTTGTAACTAAAAAAAGTTGAGTTATGCGAAGCACATTCAAAGTATTGTTCTACACCAAGAACCAGTCAGTAAAAAATGGCAAGGCCCCGATTATGGGACGTATCACAGTCAATGGAACCCAAGCGGGTTTCAGCAGTAAAAGAACGGTGTCCCTTTCCCTATGGGACGTAAAAGCCAACCGTGCGAAAGGTAAGTCCGAGGAGGCGCGTACGCTGAACCAGGAGCTTGACAACATCAAGGCGCAGATAACAAAGCACTATCAGTACATTTGCGACCATGACAGTTTTGTCACCGCCAAGAAAGTCTACAACCGCTATGTCGGTTTTGGGGATGATTATCACACTCTTATGGCGCTCTTCAGAGAGCAACTTGATTCGTATAAAGAAAAGATAGGTAAAGGAAAGGCAGAAAGCACTTACCGTGGACTGGTTGCCGACTACAAAAGTCTTTTGCTTTTCATGAAAACCAAAAAGAACATCGAAGATATAGCTATTGGCGAACTTGAAAAATCGTTTATCGAAGATTATTACACATGGATGATCGGCACGAACGGGTGTGCCAGTTCCACAGCCTTCAACCGTGTCAACACCTTGAAGTGGCTGATGTATATCGCACAGGAAAAAGGCTGGTTGAGAGTCCATCCTTTCGTTTCTTTCGAGTGCCTGCCTGAATACAAAAGACGGTCATTCCTTTCCGAAGAAGAGTTGCAGCGGCTCATTCATGTAGAACTGAAATACAAGCGTCAGCGTGCCATGCGCGATATGTTTCTCTTCATGTGCTTCACCGGACTTGCCTACGCAGACCTCAGAGCCATTACTTATGACAATATCCATACCGATTCCGACGGAGGTACATGGTTGATGGGCAACCGTATAAAAACCGGAGTGTCCTATGTCGTAAAACTATTGCCCATAGCCATCGAACTGATTGAAAAGTACAGAGGTACGGATGAAAAGAAAGACTCCCCCGACTGTGTTTTCCCCGTAGGAGAATACAACACGATGTTTCTCAGTCTCAGAATCATCGGCAAGAAGTGCGATTGCCATACCGAAGTCACCCCGCATATCGGGCGCCACACATTCGCCGTTCTGGCCATTCTCAAAGGGATGCCGCTGGAAACCCTGCAAAAGGTATTGGGACACAAATCCATCCTCTCCACACAGATATATGCCGAACTTATCAATCCCAAAGTGGGTGAAGATACAGACAAGCTATGCGAGAAGATAGGCCATGTTTACAAACTTGCCATATAATATGGCTATAAAAAGAAACGTCCCCCAGCGGTGTGAAGGGACGTTTCTTTTCCTTTTCTTTCCTTGCTTACTTCCTGAACCGTCTGAAATCCCTATAATTCTTTTTCAGCACTTCATACAGTCCGCTTTCGGGATAGAGCAGCTTCCCGCCGATAGTGGTATAGGGCACCATGTTCCCGTCACGCAAGGTTTGCAGTGTCCGCCGTGAGATGTGCAGCCTCTCGCATACATCATCCCCCGTCAGATAATGTTCATCGGCAATTGTCGGGCGTATCCGTGCCGTCGCATTCTCCACCGCTTTTCCCGCTCTCTTAATCCATCCGGTCAGTTCCTTGAACTCTTCCGAATCCCTTGTGATAATCTCCGCCATACCCTTATTTTCTTCTGATTGTTCCGCTTTCCAAAATCTCCTGTATATCCACTTCCCGGTAAAAGAATTTCCCCCCGACATTCGAGTAAGGTATAACCCCGTTGTTCCGATAGTTTTGCAGGCACCTTTTCGATATGCCCAAAGCGAGGCACACGTCCTGCGCATCCATTCATTTGTCCGGTGCGGGCGGGGCAATCCTTTTCTGAAAGTCCCCCATTTGCACGGCCAGCGTACTGACCAGCCTTCTCAACTCCTGATAAGCACTTGTCTCAATAATAGTCAGTTCCATACTAAAATCATTTTTAAGTTTCTGAATATGCGCAAAGTAAAGCACATCTTCCGTCCCTTCCAAACCGCTGAAACCAAAGTCACACGTTGGCGTGCATTGTCGCCCCTAAACATACAAAATGTTAAAATAATCCCACGAACCATTGCCGTACCGTCTGTTCCGCCTATATTTATACAAACCAAACTCCCAGAGCCTATGCGTCTCAGCATCACCATTACCCAAGGCTGCACCGATGACAACCGTCCCAAAGTCCACCGCGAGATGGCAAGGCTGCACCGGTTTACCGACCCGTACCCCAACAGCGAGTTTATCCTCCAGTTATTTCCGGACGGGATATTCTTTTTCCGCTGCACTTATCCCATAGAGATAGCCCCCGTTGCCGAAGCGTTGAACTGGTATGTCATCGACTGTGACACTGATGCCGACCATACCCAAATCGGTTGCGGCTTTCATAACCTGCCCGGTGTGGAACTTGAAGCCCGGCAGACAAAGACGCGCTGGTGGGCCGAAAACTTCCTTTTCCGGTTCGCCAACCAGCACGACTACGGGATAGGCGATATTCCTGACCATTTCTATCCGTTGACCACCGATTTCCGCCCGCCCATACGCACGTTCAGTGGCCGCAGTTACTTCCTGCACGACTATTTCCCTTTCTCCCGTCAGGACCCCGACCATGAAGCCGGTGACTATGAAAAGCGGGTCTATCACCTTGTTTCCAAATTCAAGAGCGGTGCGGCATCCACTTTCACGGCTTATCTTATCGCACTGGCGGTTTTCCGCACCCCTGGACTGATGAAGCATCGGAACAGCCTTTCCCTCATGGTAATACCCGCATCCACCCGGCAACGCCACGAACAGCGCTTCAAGGATTTCTGTGTTACAGCCAGCCGTCTGCTGCGCATCACCAACAGCTACGATGCCATCTCCGTCACCCATGACCGTGAGGAGTACAAAGGCCGTCAGGACAAGGACAAGACCGTCAATCTCCATTTTGACGAAATCGCCATCCGTGACCGCCACATCCTATTATTCGATGATCTGTTGACAACCGGTACCGGACTCTTCTAGGTCAGCCGCCGGCTTCTTACCTGCGGCGCCCTTTCCGTCACCGGTATCTTCCTTGCCAAAACCCTGCCGCCCGAAGACGAATACGATTTCCTCCCGGTAGAAGAAACAGACGAAGAATGACAGTACAAAAAGGCCCGCCCCTGCATCCACGCAGCAACGGGCCTTCATTTCTTCTCGTCTGTTTTTTTGTTATCCTACAACTTTCTGCCTTTGCCCTTTTTCGGTAGTTTCTTTTCCGCCTTTATTTCCGGTGAAGCCTTTTCTACTTGCCGCATATGGGGAAAATGCTCCTTCAGCAGACTTCCCGCCAGCTTCTTCGCCTTCTCCTGCATCTCGTCATAAATGTCCCATCTGTCCCTACCCAGCAGCTTGTTTTCAATCTTCTCAAACTTCTCATGGAAGCTGAAATTGTCCGGGTACTCATCTATCAATCCGTCTTTGGGATACCCCTTGTCCATAATATACAGCAATGTCATCCGGTCGTAATTATCCACACTCCGGGCCAATCCGAGTCCCTTTTCATTGTCCGTCAGCCGGGCATAGTTCTCCCACGTGGGCGAAAGCTCATACACCTCTTTATCCGTAACGCTTTTCAAGGCCGATTTATCCAGATAGGCATCTGCCGGAATCTTCTCCACGGGCAACAAGTTGTCATAATCATCATAGCAGCGGTTTATCTTCCCTGCCATCAGCGAAGGCCATCCCCGAAGCTCATATACCGTCAGCGGCTTGCCTTCAAAATCCGGTTCAAAGAAACGCCTCTCGATATTCGCTTCCATAAAGGCCCCGTATTGGTGGTTCCCTTCATAGTTCCGGCTGAAAAGCAACACCCCCTTGTCCGTTTCAACACCCGTATAAAACTTGTTTCCATGTTCCAGGTCATCCAGCATATCCGCCACCGCCACGGGTGATGCCTTTATTTCCGACCACATTTTCGGCGTGAGCCAGCGGGTATAAGTCTCATCCCTCGAAAACGGGTCTATCTCATTTCACAGGCAATACACCACTTCCGACAACCGCTGGTATCTCTCCAACTCTATCCCATGCTCGTCCATCGCCTTTTCCAGCCTTTGCAGATAATCCTCATTGTCTCCTTCCTGCAAGGGCGGTACGATACCCATATCGGGCACATTATAGTACATCAGGCCCATAGCCGGTATTTCCTCGCATTTCAATGCCCTTTCCACATCTTCCTGAATGAACTCCCGAAAGCCTTCTTCCCCCGTTCCCTTCATGCTGATATGCACCGGATTGAAATGTCTGTCCACTGCAACATAAACGCTGCCGCCATTCGTATTTTCCTTTTCCATCTATCCATGAAATTAAATGTTCATACTCTGTCCCTCCTTTTTAAACGGTATCCCCGTCTTCATCTCCACGTCCGGAAACCGCACATGATCCGGTCGTGTCACCAGCAGCGAAACAATCCGTTCCTGCTCCTTTGTCAATGGCGCACGCATCAGTTGCAGGTTTCTTAGTCGGTTGAAGTTTCTCAGTGTCGGTGCCATGTCGCAGCGTTTCGTGCAAATCCCGTATCGCAATATCTCCGGTGAAGCGGTCTTGCAGTCCCCGATCTCCATCCGGTACTTCGCATCCAGCGGGGCCACTTCATGAAATCTCAATTCCCCCGGTTTTCGTTTCCCGTCAAAAAAGCGCCCGGTCAAATCGTTCAGAAACTCTCCCAAAGCCTTGTCCCCTTTATCACTTTTTCCCAGCAGTAATACCTTCTGTCCGTATTCCACTGCCGTACACGTAGGAAACGCCGCCAGTCCGTTCCTTATCACGTCGCCATCCATTCCGAACCGGTGTCCCAGCCGCTTGTAATCCTCATTCTCCGTCAGGGCCGTATGTGCTGCCGACACAGACAGTTGAACGATTCCCCTTTCCTCGCAAAAAGCCGCGTCCCGCAGCCTTACCACTCCCGACGGATGAACCTTCTCCCGTTCCAGTACGGGGCACAGCCGTTCAAGGTAATCCGTATTGTCTGTTCCGAATATAGGAGGAATCATGGACTTGTCCCTGAAGTCGAAACGGAACATTCAATGGTCGGGAACAAATTCCCTGCCTGCGGCATGAAGCCCCACATTGTTACTGATATAACGGGCGAAACCCTCTTCGCCCTGTCCCCGCATACTCAGATACACGGGCCGGTAGAAAGCGTCCAGCGTCATGTACAGACTGCCGCTTTCCATCCCGTCTGCCTTCATCTTCTTTTCCATAAATATGTCTATATGATCAGTTGTTTCTTTTCTTTTTTCGGTGGAGTGACCGTAGGCACATGTTTGGCAGTCCGCCTGCCTTTGCGCCCTTCTTTTTCCGATTCCCCATCCGTCAGGTTTTCTTTCGGAAGGCTATGCCGCGTCAGCTCCGGTGTCTCCACTTTTTCAGTGATTCGGTTTATCCGTCCGCCCAGCCTGAACTGTCCGTCCGTGATATGAAATTCCGCTTGCAGGATGTCATGCGCCATTGCCTTCGCATCCGTTTGCAAGGCCGCATAGCCGAAGTCATGTGCCGAGAGCAGCGCTTCCCGTCTCGCCTTGATGCAGTCTCCCAGTTTTTCCGCCAGTTCCCTGAACTCATACTCATAACTGAACGGATGGAAATAATCTGCCGCCACGTGGCCCGCATATCCGTTTTCCGAGATGTACAGCAGTGACGCCACATCATAGTTGCGGGGAGAGATGCCCAGATTGAAGTCCCTTGTCAGCCGGTCAAAGTTGTTATAGTCGGGCCGGAGGTCATACTTGCCCGTACAGACGGCACCTACCAGCATCTCTTGCCCCGCCATTTTGTCGGGAGTGAAGCTGCACACCGACCTCTTCAGTTGCGCATGGTTACTGCGTAAATCCGTTTTCGATAACTTGTCGATGCAGTTGTCCGCCAGTTCCGCCATCGGGCGGATGGGAATTTCAATCTCGTACAGTTTCAGCGTTTCCGCCCCTTTGGTCATGTGGAAGAACCCGTCCGCCAGATATTGCAGGTAGGTGTTGCGTGCCTTCATCCCCTTCGGGCTGTCCGAGAAGAACAGCACCCCTTCGTCCGTTGCCGCAGCATACATCCGTTTCTTTTCACCGTCCGCAGCAACGGATGCGCCCGCCTGTTCCATCCTTCCACTCCCCGTCAGGAGGGACAACCAGCGGGCCGTCCAGTCTTTCAGTAGTCCCATAATTTGATTTGTTTACAGAAGTTTATAGCCGCAAAGAAAATGCTTTGAACGACACTCCGCAACACGGCATACATGCAAGTCGCCCGTTGGCGGCTGTTGGCGTGCAGCATTTTCTTACGCCAGCCGTTTGTCCAGCATTCGGTTATAGCTTTTGCGCAGGGAGTCGATAAACGGGGTGGTGTCCGTACAACGGTCAAACACCTTTCCCCGTTTGGTGTACAGCGCGTTTATCTTCAGATGGAACATATCCTCGAACACCCTCACAACATCCGCCACCGTCAGTTTCCGCCCTTCCGCCGTTCCTATCGCACCGGCAGACATCAGTGCCGCCACAAGTTCTATCAGGTCACTGTCCGTACCGTTCCAGGTCAGCGTCACAGCCGCTTTTTTCCCGCATCCCCGCACAGCCTCCGGTTTGGATGCCGTTATCATCCCGCCATGCCTGAGCGAATCCTTTACCATTTCTATCTCCGCATCCAGCAGCGCCAGTGTTTTCCCCATAAATACGCCATACAGCACATGCCGGCTCTCCGTCGGTTCCTTCAGGGCCGACTGCATGAACGCCAGTTCTATCCTTGTATAATTCAGGCGGCGCAATTGTCTCATCCGGTCTTCGTCTTGCGGAAGTTCGGCAAGCAGGAGGGCAAAATTCTCATAAGCGGAGGCAATATTGTCCACTGTCGTTTTCATGCCGTCCGGATAAGAGGCAAACAAATTAAAAAGCGGTGTGTCTATCAATGTTCTCATCGTATCGCATTTTAGGTTCTACTGAACAAGGACAAAGGCTATGCCACCGGATATTCAACTATAAAACATTGATAACAAACACAATAGCATGGCGCTTAATACGGCGTGTATCGAAAAGCATCGTGAACTGAACACGGAGTGTCCGATATTCGGACACTTCTCACACTAGCCGGAACTTCTTCAGCTTCATATAAAGCGTACTCCGGCTGATACCCAGCAGCTTCGCCGCCGCTCTCCGGTCATTGCCTGTCGCTTCCAAAGCCTTGACAATCGTCTCCCGTTCCGTCCGTTCGTCATTCAGCGCGTACGCTTCCCTCTGGCTGCCCTTTGCGGGCAGTCCCACATCGCCGGCGGTTATCCAGTTGTCTTTTGCCAGCAGTGTGGCACGCCTGACAACCATCCTCAGTTCCCTGATGTTCCCCGGCCACGAATACTCCTTCAGCCTTTTCTGCGTCTCCCGGTCAAAGCCCTTCACATCCTTTTTCAGTTCCCGGTTGGCCGCTTCCAGCATGAAGTCCGCCAGTGGGAGGATGTCTTCGGGACACTCGGCCAGCAGCGGCACTTGCAGCGGGAACTCGTTCAGGCGGTGGAACAAGTCCTCCCTGAACCGTCCTTCCGCTATCGCTTTTTCCAAATCCTCGTTCGTGGCGGCCACCAGCCGTATGTCCGTTTTCATCTCTTCCTTGCTGCCCACCGGACGGTAGCGCTTCTCCTGCAACGCGCGCAGCAACAGCCTCTGCACGTCCGGGCTCAGGTTACCCACCTCGTCCAGAAACAGTGTCCCGTGGTTGGCAGCGGCAAACATGCCGGTCTTGTTCTCCGTGGCTCCCGTAAAAGCCCCCTTCACATGCCCGAACAGTTCCGATGCGGCAAGTTCCCTCGGGAGCGCCCCGCAGTCCACGGCAATGAACGGTGCCTGCGCACGTCCGCTCAATGCGTGAACCTGTTGTGCCACGAACTCCTTGCCCGTGCCCGATGCGCCCCGTATCAGTACGGTGATCGTATCCACCGGAGCCACCAGCCGGATATGTTGCTGCAATTTTACAGCCAGCGGGCTTGTCCCCCGATAGTACACCCATCCGTTAGCCTTCCTTTCATCCCCTTCCTGCAATATTGCGACAAGGGAGGCCAACACCTTTTCCGTTTGCACGGGTTTGGGCAGATAGTCCGTGGCCCCTTTCTTGACAGCCTCCACCGCACCGGAGATTTCCCCGTAACCGGTCATGATAAAAAAGGGCATCCGGTAACCGTTTACCTTCATCCATTCCAGCAGTTCCACCCCGTTCCCGTCTTGCAGGCGATAGTCCGACAGTATCAGGTCCGGTTCAATCTCTGCAATAAAATCCTTTGCCGCCGTCATCGACAGCACATAGCGGGCGTTCACCCCGTTTTTCACAAGCCAGTTGGCCACCGCACGGGCATACACCCGGTCATCTTCCACTACCAATATCGTCTTCATTCCATCTCCTTTCTTAAACGTCCGGCAGCTTCCACGCTTGCTTCCACTGCCTTCACCAGTTTCCGTACTTCTTCCAGCAGGGGGTCGTCCCATGCCTGCGGGGATACCGATGCCATCCGCTCCAGCTCCGTGGCAGGTATCCCGATGCGTATCGTTTCCCATAAGGGCGCACCTTTGTGTATCAGTGCGCTTATCCTCGTATAATCCTTTTCACTGACGGCCTTGCGCAGCTCCGCCAGAGCCTTTCCCGTGTCCTGCACGAACATGTCGAGCATCCCTTTCCGGTCTTCCTCGCCATCCAGCAGTTCCGTAAAATCCGCTGCCTGCAACGATGGCGCACGATTGGCCGCACAACCGGCCACGACAGCGAGCAGTTCGTCCCTCGAGAAAGGCTTGTGCAGGTATCCGGCAAAGCCCGCCCCGGTCAGCTTGTCCGCCTTTTCATCAGGCCGTGCCGTGACGGCAACCACGGGAATATCCCTCGATTGTCCCAGATTGCTGTTCCTCAATAATTCCAGCACCCCGTAGCCGTCCGTTTCCGGCATCTGCATATCCGTCAGCAGCAGGTCACAGGGTTTCTCGCGCAACCGCTCTATCAGTTCCTTCAGATTGTGGCAGCAGTCGCACGTTATGCCCCTGCGGGCGAGCATCCGCCGGGTCATGTCCGCCTGCATACGGTCGTCGTCAATCAGTGCAACCCTTAATCCCGTCAGGTCGGGGTGTCCCGTTTCCTCCTTGCCGCCCGCTTCCTGCTTTCCGGCTTCCGGCATGGGCAGGCACACCTCGAAGGTGCTTCCGTGTCCTTCCCTGCTTTCCACGCCAATCGTACCACCGAGCAGCGCTACCAGCTTGGCCGTGATGGACAATCCCAGGCCGAAGCCCGTTTGTTCCCCTTCTTCCTCCATTCTCTCAAATGCGGTGAATATCCTCATCTGTCTTTCTTCGCTGATGCCTGCTCCCGTGTCGCGGACAAAAAAGCGGAGCTTCCCCTTCGCCAGACTTCCACCCACATGCACAGACCCCGTGCGGGTAAATTTCACGGCATTGGCAAGCAGGTTGTTCAGTATCTGTTCCAGCCGCGTGCGGTCTCCTTCCACCATCGTGTCCATGCCTTCCAGTTCCATCGTCAGTCCCAGCCCTTTTTTCTCCGCAGGCAGGCGGAAGGAGCGTACTGCATTTTCCATCACCCTTCCCGGATGGAACACCTCCCGGTTCGCCCGTTCTTTTCCGGCCTCCAGCCTGTAATAGTATAGCAGGTTGTTTGCCAGTCCGGTTACATGATGCGAGGCGTGCAGTATATTTTCCGCATAGCGGTTGCGCAGTTCCTCATCCTTCTCCTCCGGCATCAGTTCGGCATATCCGCTGATGGTAGCCAGCGGTGCCCGCAGGTCGTGGCTCACGGTCAGCAATATGTTCCGCCGTGATTGCGACAGTTCCTCGTTGCACCGGTTCGAGGCTTCCAGCTCTTTCCGGTAACGGTATCTGCGGTTCATGTCCCGGTGAAGGATAACATACAGAAGGATGACCAGCACGAAAGCCCCGATGCCTATTCCTGCAATTAGGTGGAACGAGCGGCTGCGCACGGCCTGTTGCGCTTGCATCTCCCGGCAGAATGTTTCCGTTTCCGTTTTCTCGAAGTTGTCTACCAGCAGTCTCATCCGTCCGTTCAGCCGGCGGTTCTGCATCCGCAGGCTGTCTATCTCCGCCAGAAGGCGTGCTTCATATATCCGGGCGGTATCATTGATTTCCTTTTCCAGCGAATGGAGCATCGCAGGTGGTTGCATTGTTTTCGTGTTTGCCGCCTTCAGGCCCGCTTGGGCCTGTTCCCGTTGCAGGGCGTATGCCGATTTCTCCCTCTTTTTTTTCAGGAATCCCCAGAAGTTCTTTTTCTTCTTTTCAGCGGGTTGCCGGGCGTCCTCGTCCTTTCCGGTTGACAAAGGTTGCTTTGTGGTTTGCGAGAGGATGGCGGGCATTTTTTTCTTGATAATCTCCCCGGCATCGGGTATATTTTCCAGCAGGTGGAGGATAGCCGCCA
>ENA-OYWZ01000606-OYWZ01000606.1-human-gut-metagenome-genome-assembly--contig:-NODE-606-length-20018-cov-6.989731_pt1 | contig 20018 bp, 19 predicted proteins | sample MGYA00244841_ERZ653414 | MGnify/ENA primary metagenome ERZ653414 (study PRJEB26926, sample SAMN06164894) | human gut metagenome | biome: ENVO:00009003; feature: ENVO:2100002; material: ENVO:00002003... | reverse complement strand
GGCTCGGAGATGTGTATAAGAGACAGTCCTTACGGAGGGTGCCCCAACGTGCGACTTTGTTTTCAAGCAAATGAAAATTGCGGATACTGACTGTCCTTCGGTTATCGGCTTCCTGTTCCTCGCGGTAAGCTCGTAACCAACCGTAAAATGTACTCTTGGGTATGCCGGTGTCGGCGAGGATATGCGTCGACAGCTCACCGGATATAACACGGTCAATGACTGCTTGTTTTTCTTCTTGGGTGTATGTTCTCATATTTTCAACTCCTATATTGAATGCATTGAAATAATTATACGACGTTTTCTGTAGGAATGGAAAGAAATGTGGAAATATGATATAGTTAGAAAACAATCATTTTTATTTGATAAAAAGATTCACGACTTTTTATTAATTATAAGACCAACGCCGGAAAAAACGTACTTAATGGGTGAAAGCGCTTTTAGGTCTGACAAGGGAGGTGAACAACATGGATGATCTGAGAATCATAGAACTCTACTTTGAACGGGATGAGCAGGCAATCAAGGAAACGGATGCAAAGTACGGCAAGCTCTGCCACAGTATTGCCTATAACATTCTGAACAATCACAAGGATTCGGAAGAATGTGTCAACGATACATACGTGGGAGTGTGGAATGCAATTCCGCCTACAAGACCGAGTAATTTTATGTCCTTTGTCTGTAAGATTGCGAGAAACCTGTCTCTGAAGCGGTTGGAGTTTATGAAGCGTGAAAAACGGTCAGCGGATGTAATGTTGTCCCTGGATGAACTGGAATCGGTACTGCCGGATGATCGGTATGCCCCCGACGTGAGTGACGAGGACGTAGGCAAACTGGTCAGCCACTTCCTGCGCACACAAAAGGAGGACGTGCGAAATGTCTTTATCCGGAAATATTTCTACTTCGATTCTATCGGAGAAATTGCAGAGCGCTTTGGGTTTACCAAAAGTAAGGTCAAAAATATGTTGTTCTACACCCGAAACAAACTAAGGGACTATCTCATTAAGGAGGGCGTTGAAATATGAAAATACCGAGATTTTCTAATGCCATCGGTAACCTCGATGAGGATCTTGTCGAGGCGGCAGCAGAATGCAAGAAAAAACAAAATCATTTGCTCAAATTGGGTTCAATAGCAGCCTGCTTTGCCGTGATCATTGTTGTAGGCGCGCTTGTTCTTCCATCGCTTTTAGGCGGCGAACCTACACCAGGAGGCACAAACGATAGGTATAAAGACATTAACATTATGGCAGACGAATCAGGAATTGTATGGCCATGGGAATATCAAACCGTTTTTGAGAAATACACTGAAGTAACAATTGACGGTATTGTATACCGAAGTCACGGTCGCCTTGTGTCTGAAGAACTCCTTGGCGATTTGATTGGAACATATACCGTATTGGGCATTGACGAAATTGAAGGAGATAGATACACTGAAAAATTTGAAGTGTATCAGTTAAAATATGCCGATAAGAGCCAGCTTGTCGCCGTGAGGATGGAAGGTAGTTGTTATACCTTCAAGAGGGATAATTATGAACCTCCGCACACGCTCGGTGAGCTCTTCAAGCTGGTAGACCTCCCAAAAGCAATTGAATTGAAGCGGTTCTCTGTAAGCGGCGACAGTCCGAACAAAAAACACTATACACTGAGCAATGATGACTATGTATGGGAAGTTCTTGCCGGATGCGAAAATGCACCATTTGTTGAGGATGAGAAATGGGTTGCACATGATAGAGAGTATTACAGTTTTACGATCACATCTGAAACTCTCGGCGTGTATAAAGTTGCCATGTATGTTACTGTAGATGGCTATCTGTGGACAAACGCTTTTAATTACCAATGCCTCTTCAATATCGGAGAAGATGCAGCCAGTAAGATTATCAAATATGCAAAAGAGAATTCCACCGAAGCAGAGTATGAGCCGTATCAGAATACCATTGTCGGTAAGATTACGGAGATAACCGATGAGTATATTCTGTTAGACGATTCCATTCTCTGCGCCAATCCCGATGACGGAATCACGTACAAAATCCTTCTGAATGATCTGCGCATCTCCCGTTATGCAGAAAGCGGAGCTATCCGAGTGGGAGAAAATGTTCAGATAACATACGAAGGCGAAATTGACGAATCGAATACCATTGACAGTGCCATTTCCGCATCTGACGTGGTAATCTCCGGCGGGGATGTTCTTATTCCCGAATAATAAAATAAAAGTCGCATATATGATTAACCGAATATAAGTTTTTGCGAGAGTTCGAAGTCATACGCAAAACTGCCGAAAATATCTTTTTCGTAGCCCATAGACATAAGTCCACCGTAATTTTGATAGAATTACGGTGGACTTTTTTGTTTTGGTAGGTTATACTTGAAATTGATACAACAGATATGAATTTACGGGAGGACAGCGGTGTATGAAGTGCTTGGTTTTATTAGCCGGCTGCGGTCTCGGCGATGGTTCCTGCATTGAAGAAGTTATTCTGACATATGCTGCGCTTGACAGATATGGATGTGATTATACGCCCGTTGCCGAGGATATCTCCGTCCCGTCAGTCAACCACCTGACAGAGCAACTTGCAGATAACAGAAATGTTCTTTTAGAGTCCGCACGCATTGGCAGAGGACGCATGAAAAGTATTTGTGGAATTGATTTTGAGGAATACGATGCACTAATCATACCCGGCGGAATTGGTCTTCTGAACAATTATAGAGCTTCTAGCACAATAGAAGCATGCATCGCGCACTTTAGCAGCAGGAAAAAGCCTATTGCTACCATGTGTGCAGGAATCGACTTTATGCGTCGTTTCCTCGGAGGTAGTCTTTTGGAGCATGAAACAAACGTACTAACCGCCGAAAAATTCTGCTTCGATGCTGACAATAATATTTATTACACTCCTGCATTCAGAAAAACCAACAGCTGCTATACGGCAGGCTTGGGTATCGGTTCCATGATTTATGCGTTGAAGCTGCGTTTTCTGTAATTCTGTCATTACACTCCGGTCAAAAACCGAGCGCCCTCAACATAAGTCCACCGTAATTTTGATAGAATTACGGTGGCATTTTTCTATGCCTGAAAACCGCTTGAAATCAGGCTTTTCGGCTATTTCGGCACATAAGCGAACCCCGCTGCAGAGCAATTATGCGGCGGGGTTTTGTGCTTTATATGGGTTTTGTGGCTTTTTTGTCGTTGCAATCGTTAAACAGCTGGGGTAATCGTTGAATTACTGGAGTATTCGTTAAACTACCGAGGTAATCGTTAAACAGCCGAGTTCTGATAATACTCCTTATATCACCAATCCCACTGAAAAACAAGATAATTCTCAAATTCATGAAGAAAAATTTCATGTTTCGGAGAGTATATTCCAGCACGGAACGCTCTTCCGCTTGGCATAATCAATCGTGTTCTTGGTGCCGCTGGGCTGACCGTTAAACACAGCAATTACCAGCGAGGAGTGGTCGACCATCCATTCATTGCGGATCTGGAAGCAGGCTCTGCTGTACCCCGGACAGATAAAACGAACAAGGTCGGCGGCGGCAAGAATGACATTGTACCGTCGTTGCCATTCGGCACTCCATCCACGCTCAAAGCCTTCGTATGGGCTGGCACAAATCAGTTTTACATTCTGTCCTTCGTTGCGAAGGCGCAGCACGATCTCGGCCGCCCAGATATCCACTCCACGAGCCATGCCGGAAATAAATACATTCTTCCCATCTGAAATCGCTTCTTTGATCGCAGCTTCCAGAGCCTTCACGATCACACTTTCGGACTGCTTCAGTTTCTCAGGGCGGTGGCCCGTAAAACACACTCTGTGCATCCGTTTCTGTTCCTCGGTCAGCATTGTCATCCCTCCGTACTAAATTCCCGTTATTATACAGTTTAACATAACGGTATGGTCAGTACAAGTAGCCAGTACAATACCTTTTAGTTTGCGGGTAAAATAATTACAGGAAGGGTGGTGATGCTATGGACACGCACGAGAGGCTCCGGCAGCTCTTAAACGAGCGCGGGTGGACTGAGTATAGGCTGGCAAAGAACTGCGGCTTATCCGAGTCCACGATTGCGAATATTTATAGGAGGAATACAGTCCCCTCACTCGCAACGCTGGAAGCGATCTGTAAGGGATTCGGCATCACGATGGCGCAGTTCTTTGCCGAGGGTGAGATGGTCGAAATCAACCCAGAACTCAAAGAGCTGTTTGAAAACTGGGTCAACCTCACGCCGGAACAAAAGAAAGCGGCGAACCAGATGCTGAAAGCCATGAATAAGGACAAGTAAATCACCGATGTTGAAATAAGGAGCTGAAAGGCTTCTTATTTTTTGCTCCCGATACTGTTAACCTGAGCGATATATACCATTTAAGTTAATGGTTTTCATGTTTTCACGATATAATAGAATTCGCCGGCTCCGAGCTGCGGTGTGGGCTTATCTGCCCACATAATCTGCGGCAGGAGGAGGTGAACCTATGAAGATAACGAAGAAACAACCACTTCGACCTCGCGGTCGCAGCGAGGATAAAAGGCAGTCCACCAAGAACGTCATCCGTGACGCATACATTAATGGTCCGCAAAAGGAGGTACAGATCATTCCTGCAAAAAGGGATATGGAAGCGGAAACCGAAAAGAAAAAACTTCGTGTGTGTGCGTACTGCCGTGTCAGCACGGATGAGGACACCCAGGCAAGCAGTTACGAGCTTCAAGTGCAAAACTATACCCGTATGATCCGGGAGAATCCGGAATGGGAGTTTGCCGGTATTTTCGCCGATGAGGGCATTTCCGGTACTTCTGTTCTGCACCGTGAGCACTTTCTCGAAATGATCGAGAAATGCAAAGCGGGAGAGATCGACCTTATCATCACGAAGCAGGTCAGCCGCTTTGCCAGAAATGTGCTGGACAGTCTGAACTACATTTTCATGCTGCGAAAGCTCGACCCGCCTGTGGGCGTGTACTTTGAGACCGAGAAGCTCAACACGCTGGATAAAAGCAGCGATATGGTCATTACCGTATTGAGCCTTGTGGCACAAAGTGAGTCCGAGCAAAAATCCAACAGTCTGAAATGGTCATTCAAGCGCCGAAGAGCGCAGGGTCTTGGAATCTACCCCAGTTGGGCTCTGCTCGGCTATCGGCTGGATGATGAAAAGAACTGGGAGATCGTAGAGGACGAAGCGGATGTTGTCAGAACCATATACAGTCTCTATCTGGACGGCTATTCATCCACTCAAATTGCGGAATTGCTTACGAAAAGCGGCATTCCTACTGTAAAAGGTCTATCGGTTTGGAGCTCCGGCAGTGTACTTGGCATCCTTAAAAACGAGAAATTCTGTGGAGACGCCTTGTGTCAAAAAACAGTTACGATAGACTTTTTCACGCATAAGAGTGTAAAGAACAACGGCATAGAACCGCAGTATTTCGTTGAGGGGCATCATATCCCCATCATCGAGAAGACCGATTGGCTGTTGGCACAGCAGATCCGCAAAGAACGACGGTATCGGAAACGGCGCAGCACCCACCGAAAGCCACGCATCGTGGTCAAGGGAGTACTGTCCGGTTTCATGATCGTCGATTCATCGTGGGACGAGGAGTATGTGGACAACCTGCTTATTTCCGCGACCCAAAAACCAGAACCCGCCCCGGCAGTTACCGAGGAGGATGAAAACTTTATTGTAATTGAGAAGGAGTAACTACCATGTTTGAAAAGTTTACTGTCATCGATCTTATCAAGACCCGTTCCGCCTCTGTCTGCACTTTCGCAGGCAATGTTGTGAAGTTTAACATCCAGACCGCACAGGAGCTCCGCTTCCCGGAGTACATCCAGTTCCTGATCGAGCCGAAGTCGAAGCAGTTCGCCATCCGTGCCTGCAAGGAGGACGTTCCGAATGCCGTGCGCTTCTCCAAGCCGGAGGGCGAGCAGAAAGCGCAGATCAAAATCAGCAACGCCACGGTTGTGGATATGGTCAGAAAGTTGATGGACTGGAATGCCGAGGATAACTGGAATGTCCCCGGTATTTACTTTGCCGAAGAGCAGGGCATCATGTATGCGCTGGAATCAGCATACGCACCCAGGGCGAAAGGTGGCTGGGCGGCTCGTCGTGAGCGTGAAGCCGCAGCAGCTCTCGCCGAAAGTTCCATAGATAGTGAGGAGGTCAATAACTAAGTGAAAGATGCCGGACTGCCCGCACTCTTGGTGTCAGTCCGGCATCGTTTTTACTTATTCATCTGCGCTTTCGCCGCTATGCTCTTTTTCGGAGAGGTTGATAAAAAGATGAGAGCAATATTCTGAAAACTACTTGAGATTTTGGAGAAAATCTGCTAAAATACTTTTGTATATCTATGGGGTAGGGGAATTCATATCCTTTTGCCTTAGAAATTATGGAAGGAGGACTTGACTATGGCAAACGGAAATGCGACAATTATTGTCGGCTCGGCTCGGCTCGGCTCGGCTCGGCTCGGCTCGGCTCGGCTCGGCTCGGCAGGAGCATAGCGCCGTTTTTCCAGCGTGTCAAGTCTTATTTCATACAATTTGTAACGGACCAGTTGCCGGAGACAGGGCGCATTATGCCTTGGCTTCGGCTTTTTGCGTTTGCCGGAAGGATGGTGGTTTGATATTGAAGTCCTAACCACGACCGGCAAATCGATCTTTTCCGGTTAAACCTTCTGTCTTCTCCGGCGTGTCCGCTGCTGGAGGAAGTAAATAGCGGACAATTAAAAAATGGAGGAACTGTTATGAAGAAAAAACTATTTGCAATCCTACTCAGCATTGTAATGGTAGCTGGACTTCTGCCTGCCACAGCACTGGCAGCGGAACCCACAGTCTACGACATCTGGGTAGACGGCGTACAGGTCACGTCTGAGAATAAGGATAATCTTTTCAGCGGAACAGTAAGTTATGACCCGACCACTCACACCTTGTCCTTGAACAATGCCACCCTTGACAACGACACCATGTCAGACTACGGTATTAAAACGACTATCCCCAGTACGTTGAAGATACGGTTGACCGGGACAAATAGCATTACCCGAACCGATCCCGGCGGAGGAGTGGGAATATACCTCAATTACAGCAATTCTGTCGAGATTACCGGCGATGGAACACTGGTGATCAACGTTATCGGGGAAAACTACGATGGAATTAGCACAGGGGCTGACGTCAAGATTTCCGATAAAGCAAGGGTCATAATAAACTCTGAAGGCGGATTGGGCATAGCCGGAAGAATGGTCGAAATTGACGGGGCAACAGTGGATTCCACCGGCTTGTATGCCGGAATCGATGCCCATTGGCTGAAGATTATAAACGGCGCCGATGTTACGCTTAAGGCGACTCAGGACGGACGTAACGGAGCATATATCTGGAAAGATCAAGAAGGGAACGGCGGCGATATTGAGCTTGCTGCATCTAAAGTTAAAGCAACAAGCTATTATCCCGGTCTGTATGCTGCAGGTAATCTGACGGTTAACGGCGGCGAGGTAAACTGTACCTCTACTGCGGACGGTGCAATATGGGCAAAAGGCAATATTTTGATCAAAGGCGGCGCCAAAGTAACCACTGACAGTAAATTCCCGATGGGCGGTAACGGTACTTTTACCGTAGAAGAAGCAGAGATTGATGCAAAGAATACGAATGAGAATAATATCCCTGCAATTTTCGATGAAAGTGTGCCTGTGATTGCCGATGGCTATCACCTGAACTATGCAAAAGCCGTAGACTCGGAAGGAACAGAAATTGACCTGCTTTCCAGCGGAACCCAATATTTTGCACTTTATAAGAATGTCCATTTTATCACAAAGGCTGTCTATCCGGTTTCTTTCATTGTAACGCCAGACGGCCTGACCAATGTTGTTGTGAAAGTGAATGGTCAGGAGGTTACCGGCTCTGTCAGTTTGGAAGCAGGAACTTACCCTGTTGAAGTAACAGCCGATAATTGCAAAGCATACACCGGCAATATAACGATCACCGCCGATGCGGAAACGCATACGCAGACCATTGCAATGACTTATCTACCTGCCGACTACACTAAGGTCGACGAAGCCATTGCCAAGGCGAATGCCCTGAACAAGGACGAGTACAAGGACTTCACTGCCGTGGAAGCTGCCGTCAACGCTGTTGTCCGTGACAAGAATATCACTGAACAGAGCGAAGTGGATGCAATGGCGAAAGCTATCGAAGATGCCATTGCTGCCCTGCAATACAAGGATGCTGATTACACAAAGGTTGACGCAGCCATTGCCAAAGCAAATGCACTAAACAAGAATGACTACAAGGATTTCTCCGGTGTGGAAGCTGCTGTCAAGGCTGTTGTCCGTGGTAAAAATATTACGGAGCAATCCGAAGTAGACAAGATGGCAAAGGCTATCGAAGATGCGATTGCTGCTCTTGAGAAAAAGCCTGCCAGTACCAAACCGGGAACATCTGATAGGAATCCCCAGACCGGCGATACAAGCAACCTTGCACTGTGGATTGCCCTGTTGTTCATCAGCGGCGGTGCAGCCATTGGCACAACGGTTGTAAGCAGGAAGAAAAAGTACAACAGATAATGGAATCGCGTTCCCTTATTTTGGAGGAATAAAAATGAAGAAGAAAATTCTAAGCCTTCTGCTTGCGTTGTGTCTTGTGATGGCACTTGTTCCGATGACAGCATTTGCAGAGGATGCACAGAACATAAATGTCTGGGATGGCAGTACAGCGGCAGCGTTCGCAGGTGGAACAGGTACCGCAGAGAATCCTTATCAGATCGCTAACGGAGCAGAGCTTGCATATCTTGCAAGTTCTGTGAATAGCGGAGAAACCTACGAAGATAAGTACTTTGTTTTGACGGCCAACATAAACCTGAACGGGCTGCCTTGGACACCGATTGCAAATTCTTTTTCTGATGCACTGTTTGGAGGTACGGATTATCGCATCTTTGCCGGTAATTTTGACGGTAAGGGATATACCATCTCTAACGTTTCCATTGGGTCTGAAACCACCCCGTTTGAATCGGATGTATTTGGGTTGTTTGGTGCAACGGGGGGAAAAATCAGCAACTTGAATCTGGACACGGTTTCTATCCACGGTGTAGCAAAGATTGCTTCTGGATATGTCGTCGGAATTGCCGGCGGTCTGGTTGGTTCTTCAGCCGGATCCATTGAAAATTGTCATGTGACAGGTTTGGCTATGGATATGAGCGCACCGAGCAACGGTTATGCTGCTGCATACTGGGTCGGCGGGCTTGTAGGTGCACTGGATGGAGCGCAGCTCATCAACGAGTGCAGTGTATCCGGCAGCATTACGGAAAAAGCCGGTAAGGGGTCTATCGGCGGACTGATTGGTGAATTGGGAAAAGCAGCGAAAATCACATACAGCAGATCCGATGTGACGGTAAATGTGAAGGCAGATTCCCGTGGCGGTGCGAATGTCGGCGGATTTATCGGCAAAGGAAACGGCAAAACAGATGCAGAAACGATTATTCGAAATTGTTACGCCACGGGCAATGTTACCGGCGGCGCATATACAGGCGGCTTTGCTGGCGGCCTTTGGGGACTGAATATCAAAAACTGCTATGCAAGTGGCAATGTATCACAGGCTGCGGCTGCTATGGCCTCTTTTGTAGGTACCGATGCCTCTGACTCAAATTACTATGGCTCCATTACAAATTGCTTTACAACCGGCATCGTAACAGGCTCATCACCCTTTCGGTACGCCTTTGCAGAGCAGTCGTCTGCGACCAAGAGAAGCGAAATAACCAATTGCTATTTTGCAGTGGAAAACCTCGGTATTAAAAACCAGAACGAATCTGCAACTGAAAAGCCGCAGGATGAAATGAAAAACGAAGCTTTTGCAGCCGCGCTGAATAACGGCGACAACAGCAACGGATGGTCTTTTGTGAACGGACAGGTTCTCTGCGGTGCAGAGCCGGCAGATTACAGTGCTGTGGAAGCAGCGATGGCAGCCATTCCCACTGATTTGACTGTGTATACCGACGAATCTGTTGCCGCATTAAATACGGCGGTAGGCGGAGTAGTCAGGGGCAAAGCTTTTGTGAGTCAGGCTAATGTCAACGCAATGGCACAGGCTATCGAAGATGCGATTGCTGCCCTGCAATACAAGGATGCTGATTACACAAAGGTAGATGCAGCCATTGCCAAGGCAAATGCACTGAACAAGGACAACTACAAGGACTTCTCTGCTGTAGAAACTGCTGTCAAGGCTGTTGTCCGTGACAAGAACATCACTGAACAGAGCGAAGTTGATGCGATGGCACAGGCTATTGAAGATGCGATTGCTGCCCTGCAATACAAGGATGCCGATTACACAAAGGTAGATGCAGCCATTGCCAAGGCAAATGCACTGAACAAGGACGAGTACAAGGACTTCACTGCCGTGGAAGCTGCCGTCAATGCTGTTGTCCGTGACAGGAATATCACTGAGCAGAGCGAAGTTGACGCAATGGCGAAGGCTATTGAAGATGCCATTGCTGCCCTGCAATACAAGGATGCCGATTACACAAAGGTTGATGCAGCCATTGCCAAAGCAAATGCTTTGAAGAAGGATGACTACAAGGATTTCTCCGGTGTGGAAACCGCTGTCAAGGCTGTTGTCCGTGGTAAAAATATTACGGAGCAGACCGAAGTGGATGCAATGGCGAAGGCTATTGAAGATGCCATTGCTGCTCTTGAGAAAAAGCCTGCCAGTACCAAACCGGGAACATCCGATAAGAGTCCCCAGACCGGCGATACAAGCAACTTTGCTTTGTGGATTGCCCTGTTGTTCGTCAGCAGCGGTGCTGCCATTGGTACAACGGTTGTCAGCAAAAAGAAAAAGTATAACAAGTAAGAGAACAGCTTAACCTATGCGGCGGCTACCGGAAACAGTAGCCGCCGCAATCTTTAGCTCATCCACGGCATCTGTATACCGTCCGGCTGCAATCAGCTTGTTGCGAAAACGGTTCAACCCGTTGAGAGCGAGTCGCCACTCTTGCCGATTTAGCTCAACATAGTGTTTTCGTTTCATTACGATCCCGCCTTAATGTTCTGTAATTATTGTAGCAAAAGGCACGGCTGGAATCGAATATGCGGAAAAAATCACCGAGAAAAGCCCGTACGAGGCTTTCTCGGTGATTTTCCTTGCCATTGCTACGCCGCCTGAAAATACAGGCAGCTGCCGCTCTTATCTGCGGGCCTTGTCGTAGGGGATGCCCTCCGCCTTGGGGGCACGGGACTTCTTGGAGGTGAAGGCCAGCACCAGCAGGGTGATGATGTACGGAAGCATCCGGTACAGGTGGGAGCTGATGCCAATCTCTGCCAGCCAGTACACACCGTCGCCGTTGATATCGATGCTGGAGTAGGCGGCGGCGATGCATTTGAACAGACCAAACAGGAGGGAGGCCCCGGCGATGTTCAGAGGCCGCCAGTTACCGAAAATCATCACGGCCAGCGCCAGAAAGCCGAAGCCCGCCACGTCGCCGTTGGAGGAGCAGTTGGCGGTGGTCAGGGCGTACACAAAGCCGCCCATACCCGCCAGCGCACCGGAGATGGTGGTGCCGATATAGCGCATCTTGTAGACATTGATGCCCAGAGAGTCCGCCGCCTGAGGATTCTCACCGCAGGCCCGCAGCCGCAGGCCGAAGCGGGTCTTATAGAGAATGATGGACAGGATGACGAACAGGATGATGCAGACGTAGGTAGCCAGATAGACCTTCACCAGAAACGTCTCGCCGAAGAAGCCAAGATCGGTGTTTTTGTCGATGCCGAAGGTGGACTTTCGGATCATGAACCACGTAGCGGAGTCGCCGGTAGCCAGCTGCAGGGTGTTCTGGTTGGCGATGATACGCACCAGAAACAGCACCAGAGCCGGAGCCATCAGGTTCAGGGCCGTACCGCCGATGGTCTGGTCGGCCCGCAGGTTGATGGAGGCGAAGCTCAGCAGCAGGGAGAACACGGCGCCCATGGCTGCCGCCACCAGCATAGCCAGAAGCTCCAGCCCCTGCATAGCCACCCAGTTCCCGGTCTGTTGAGCGGCCAGCACGGCGGCGCTGCCCTGCATCAGGCGCACGAACAGCACGCCGATGAAAGCACCGAAGATCATGATACCTTCCAGCGCCAGGTTGATGATACCGCTGCGCTCGGCAAACACACCGGCCAGCGCCACGATCATCAGGGGTACTGCATAGATCAGGGTCTGCTGTACCAGAAATGTCATGCCTGATCGCCTCCTTCTGCGTTATCGCTGTCTGTGACAGCGGCCTCTACGGGTGCTTTCTCCTCCTCCGGCAGCAGGGAGGTCTGATCCTCCACGGCGGCGCCCCGAGGGATGGGAGCCGTGTCTGCCACAGCGATCTTTTTCTTCTTCCGGCCGCTGAGCATCATGCGGATCACCAGAGAGAAAGCGCTTAGATACACGATGACGGCGATGATGACGTCGGTGATGTACTCGTTGTAGGCGGTGAGGTTGGTCAGCTGCTGGCCAACGATCTTCAGCATGGCCATGAAGACGCCGGCGAAGATGACGGCGATGGGGTTATTCAGCGCCAGCAGCGCCACGGGGATGCCGTTAAAGCCCACGGCGGGCAGAGACTGATAGGTGGACCAGTAGAACTCCGTGTTGCCGGACAGGTAGTACAGTGCCGCACCGGCTCCGGCCAGCGCACCGGCGATGGCCATGGACAGCACGATGTTGCGCTTATCCTTGATGCCGGCGTAGCGGGCGGCATGGCGGTTGGCGCCGCAGGCCTGCAGCTCGTAGCCCAGCGTGGTCTTGGTCATGAGGATGTACATGGCGATGGCCAGCAGAATGGCCACCAGAATACCGGCGTTGACCTGAGAGCCGGGGAACAGCTTATCCAGCCCCAGCTTGGGGGTGGCCACGCCGTTGAAGCTGGTCTTATAGATGTAGCCGGATTTGGTGTTCTCCACGGTGTTCTTGAAGTTGCTGATGTCGAACATCCACGTCACAAGGTTGGCGGCCACCCAGTTGGTCATGATGCAGGCCAGCACCTCATTGATGTTGAGACACGCCTTGGCCAGACCCGGCAGAGCGCCCCACAGAGCACCCGCCAGACAGCCGCCCAAAAAGGCCAGGATCCAGATGATCCAGGTGGGGACGGAGGAAGAGGGAATGCTCAGGGCGATCATCAGCGTCGCCATGGTGGAGATCAGGTACTGACCGGGAGCGCCGATGTTGAACAGGCCCGTCTTGAAGGCCACGGCCACGGAGAGACCCGTCATGATCAGGGGCGTGGCCCGGAACAACATATCGCCGGTGTTGACGGCGTTGAAGCCCCAGGTCAGCTCACCGGCGGCATTGCGGCCGGTGCTGAAGATGCCGGCGAAGATGATCCGGAAGCCGTCCCATGCGCCGGAGAGGGAGATCTTTTCATTGAAGCAGCCCACCAGAATGACGGCGATGCCGCCCACCAGCAGACCCACCAAAATGGAGATCAGGGACGCCAGCACCTTTTTGGTGCCTTCCTTTTGGTACAGAGTGGCTGCGGAATGCTTCACGCTTCATCGCCTCCTTTGTTGTCACGCTTTGCGCCGGACATATACAGGCCCAGCTCGGATACGGTGGTCTTTTTGGGGTCCAGCTGGCCCACGATCTCCCCCTCGTACATGACGAGGATGCGGTCGGAGAGGCTCATGACCTCATCCAGCTCCAGAGACACCAGCAGCACCGCCTTGCCACGATCCCGCTCGGCCACCAGCTGGCTGTGAATATACTCGATGGCGCCCACGTCCAGACCACGGGTGGGCTGAACGGCCACGATCAGGGGCTTATCCCGATCCAGCTCACGGGCGATGATGGCCTTCTGCTGGTTGCCGCCGGACATACTGCGGACCACGGTGATGGGGCCCTGACCGCTGCGGACGTCAAATTTCTCGATCAGCTGCTGGGCGTAGCTGCGGACGGCGTCCCGCTTGATGAAGCCCGCCTTCTCGAACTGGGGCTCCTTGTACCGCTGGAGCACCAGATTCTGCTCCAGCGTGAAATCCAGCACCAGACCGTGCTTGTGGCGGTCCTCCGGGATGTGGCTGATGTACTCGCCCCGGTGGTGGATGGAATAGTGGGAGATGTCGTGGCCGCAGACGGTGATGCTGCCGCCGGAGCTCTTGTCAAGGCCCGTCAGACCGTGGATGAACTCCGTCTGGCCGTTGCCGTCGATACCGGCGATGCAGACGATCTCACCGGCCCGCACGTCAAAGCTGACATTATGTACGGCATCCTTCTTGTGCAGATGGGAGGGGACGGTGAAGCCCTTCACGCTGAGCACCACATCGCCGGGATGGGCCTCGTCCTTGTTGACCTGCAGCTGTACGGGGCGGCCCACCATCATGTTGGACAGCTCCTGCTTGTTGGTGTCCTTGGTGTTGACCGTGCCGATGTACTTGCCCTTGCGCAGCACCGTGACCCGGTCGGCCACCGACATGATCTCGTTGAGCTTGTGGGAGATGAAGAGGATGGACTTGCCCTCCCTGGTAAGATTCTTCATGATGAGCAGCAGCTCATCGATTTCCTGAGGCGTCAGCACGGCGGTGGGCTCGTCGAAGATGAGGATCTCGTTGTCCCGGTAGAGCATCTTCAGGATCTCCACACGCTGCTGCATACCGACAGTGATGTCCTCCACCTTGGCGTCCAGATCTACCGCCAGACCGTACCGCTCCGACAGCTCCTGTACCTTTTTCCGGGCCTCCTTCTTCTGCAGGAAGCCCATCTTCGTGGTCTCGGCCCCCAGAATGATATTGTCCAGCACCGTGAACACGTCCACCAGCTGGAAGTGCTGATGCACCATGCCGATCCCCAGCGCTGTTGCGTCGTTGGGGTCATTGATCTTTACTGTCTGTCCATTTTTTCGGATCTCGCCTTCTTCCGGCTGGTACAGACCGAACAGGACGGACATCAGCGTGGATTTACCGGCGCCATTTTCCCCCAGAAGGGCGTGGATCTCGCCCTTCCGCAGCTGAAGGGTGATGTCGTCATTGGCCTTGATGCCGGGAAACTCCTTGGTGATGTGAAGCATTTCGATCACATACTGAGGAGAATTTTCCATGCCGCCACCTACTTTCTCAGGATTTACAGACCCATACAGGTTGTATATACAGACTATTATAACGGCTCACGCCGAGAATTGCAAGGTTAACCGAAGGATTTGATGGAACAAATGCATGAAATGTTCTGTATCTTAGGGTTGACATCTGGTGATTTTTGCTTTACGATACATTTATATTGCATGATATATTTCCCGGTAGGTAAGGCTACCGTAGGGATATGGGCTGCTGCCGCAGAGTGGTGGAGACACCATGAGAGGGTTTGAACAGGCGATATCGAAACCAAGGTATCATCTAATGCAGCTTCACCGCCCCACGATGCTAAAGCTTGTTACGGTGCTCAGGTCACGGCGGTGACCCGATCGCAATGCGACCGCAGCAGGCAAACGCCGGCTGCGGGATTTTTTATGATGCGGGGAAGGAGGAGCCGATATGGTAGACTACGAGGAAGAGCTGGACCGGTATCTGGATGAGATCAAGGAGCTGGCCCGAAGTAAACAGTATGCCCGCCTGCGGGACCTCTTTCTCCCCATGGAGCCTGCCGACATCGCTCTGCTGCTGGAGGAGTCCGGCGGGGAGCTGATGCCCCTGCTGTACCGGCTGCTGCCCAAGGAGCTGGCGGCGGAGGTGTTCGTGGAGCTGGAGTCCGACTCCCAGGAGATGCTCATCAACGGCTTTTCCAACACCGAGCTGAAGGAGGTGCTGGACGAGCTGTATCTGGACGATGCCGTGGACATCGTGGAGGAGATGCCCGCCAGCGTGGTGATCCGAATTCTGGATAAGGCAACGCCAGAAATGCGAAAATCCATTAACGAGATTTTGAAGTACCCGGAGGACTCCACCGGCTCCATCATGAACATGGAGTTTCTGTCCCTGAAAAAGGACATGACGGTGGAGGACGCCTTCAAGCGCATCCGCCGCATTGGCGGCGAGCTGGAGACCATCAACATCCTGTACGTCACCGATCCTACCCGCCGCCTGCTGGGGGTGCTGTCGGTACGTGACCTGCTGCTGGCGGAGGAGGATGACCTCATCGAGGACATCATGGATCCCAATGTGGTCTGGGTCAGCACCATGGACGACAAGGAGGACGCCGCACAGGCCCTGAGCAAATACGGCTTTCTGGCCATGCCCGTGGTGGATCTGGAGAACCGTCTGGTGGGCATCGTCACCGTGGACGACGCTATGGACGTTATCGAGGAGGAGACCACCGAGGACTTCGAGAAGATGGCCGCTATGCTGCCCTCCGACAAGCCCTATCTGAAGGCCGGCATCTTCGCCACGTGGCGAGCCCGTCTGCCGTGGCTGATGATCCTCATGCTGTCGGCCACCTTCACCGGCATGATCCTCAACCACTATGAGAGCGCTCTGGCGGCGTGTCTGGTGCTGAACTCCTATATCCCCATGCTCTCCGGCACCGGCGGTAACTCCGGTACGCAGGCCAGCGTGGCGGTCATCCGTGCCCTGAGTCTGGACGAGGTGGATTTCTCTGACATCCTGAAGGTCCTGTGGAAGGAGCTGCGGGTGTCGCTGCTGTGCGGCTCGTGTCTGGCGGCGGCCAATTTCGTGAAAATGCAGCTGGTGGACCGTCTGCTGTTGGGCAATGCCGCCGTGACCCCCGTGGTGTGTCTGGTGGTGTGCCTGACCATCATGTTCGTAGTGGTATTCGCCAAGTGTGTGGGCTGCTCGCTGCCGCTGCTGGCGGAGAAGATCGGCTTGGACCCGGCGGTGATGGCCAGTCCCTTCATCACCACCATCGTGGATGCCACCAGTCTGCTGATCTATTTCCGCTTCGCTTCGTGGCTGCTGGGCATATAGACGCATAAAAAATCCGTTTCAAGACAAAATAGAGTCAGGCTTTGCGCCTGACTCTATTTTTCTGGAGGAACGTATCATGAGCAAGAACTGTACCAACGACGGCTGCAACTGCACCCCCAACTCCGCCATCAAATGCAGTGTCACCAACTGCGCCCACCACTGTCAGGATGTGGATCACTGCGGCCTCACCAGTATTCAGGTAGGCACCCACGAGGCCAACCCCACCATGGACCAGTGTACCGACTGCCAGAGCTACCGCAAGCTGTAACGGCACACCGCCCGGTGCGCCGGGCGGCTACATAGGAAGGAGGGAGGGCCATGACGGATCGCATGAAATACGCCCTGTCCGGCGCTGCCGCCGGGGCGGTGAACGGCCTGTTCGGCGGGGGCGGCGGTATGGTGCTGGCCCCGGCCCTGACAGGCTGGTGCCATATGGAGCAGAAACGGGCGCTGGCCACCTGCGTGGCAGCCATCCTGCCTTTGTGCCTGCTGTCGGCGGCCATCAGCCTGTGGCGGCAGCCGCTGGACTGGATGCAGGCCCTGCCCTATCTGTTGGGGGGACTGGGCGGGGCTTCGTGGGAGGCCGCCTGTTTCAGAAGGTATCCAACCTGTGGCTGCGGCGCATCTTCGCCTGCTTTCTGCTGTACGGCGGCGTGAGGTATCTCCTGTGACGGCGTGGCTGCTGCCGCTGGCGGTGGGCTTCGCCACCGGTATCCTCTCGGCGTGGGGCGTCGGCGGCGGGACCCTTCTGCTGCTGTGCATGACGTTGCTGCTGGGGGTGGACCAGCGCACCGCCCAGACCATCAACCTGCTGTACTTCCTGCCCACCGCCGGTATGGGGCTGCTGTCCCACGGGAAAAGCGGCCTGCTGGAAAAGCCGGTGCTCCGCAGCGCCGTCCCCGCCGGACTGACAGCGGCGGCGTTGGCGGCATGGCTGTCCTTCTCCGTGGATACGGAGCTGCTGCGCCGCCCCTTCGGCGTCTATCTGCTGGCGGCGGGCATCTATATCCTTCTGCAAAAGCCCACCAAGCCGTGACCGGCGATCCCCTTCCACGACAAAAGACAGGCAGTGCCTCCGGCACTGCCTGTCTTTTCTTTGGCTTTCTATGCAGCCGTCAGGCGTCGATGCCTCGGCTGGTGAGGTACTTCTTCACCATCAGCGCTACCTTGAAGGTGATGGCGTCGTCAAACTCCCGCAGATCCAGACCCGTCAGCTTCTTGATCTTCTCCAGCCGGTACACCAGCGTGTTCCGGTGGACGAACAGCTTCCGAGCGGTCTCGGAGACGTTCAGGTTGTTCTCAAAGAACTTGTAGATGGTGAACAGCGTCTCCTGATCCAGCGCATCGATGGGGTTCTTCTTGAACACCTCCTGCAGGAACATCTCGCACAGGGTGGTGGGCAGCTGATAGATCAGGCGGCCGATGCCCAGATTCTCGTAGTTGATGACGTAGCGCTCGGTGTCGAACACCTTGCCCACTTCGATGGCGATCTGAGCCTCCTTATAGGACTTGGCCAGATCCCGCAGATGCAGGGCCAGCGTACCGATGCCTACGAACACATGGCTCTCGCCGTCCTCCCGCAGGGCCTCCTCGATGGTGGTGGCCACCTTCTCCAGATCCTTGTTGGTGGTGCTCTCCGGCATCTGGTGGATCAGCGCCACGTCCGTCTCACCCACGCTGATGACGAAGTCATTCTGCCGGTCGGGGAAGAGATTCTGCACCACCTCCAGAGAGATGGCCTCGCTGCGGCCCTCCACAGGCCGGATCACGAATACGCCGCGGGGTACCTCGGCGGCCACGTGCAGCTCCTTGGCCCGCATATAGATGTCGCTGATAAGGATGTTGTCGGAGATGATGTTCTTGATGAAGGAGCCCTTGTCGTGCTTTTCCTCATAGTACGTCTTGGCGGAGTTCAGGGCCACGCAGGCCATGGCGCACACGGTGCGGCCCACGCTGTCATCGCCGGTGGCGAACACGGCATAGTCAAAATGTCCGCCCCAGCCGGGCAGCGCCTTGAAGGTCTTGCCCTCCAGCGCAATGCAGCCGCCCTCGGCGGAGTCGATGGCCTCCACATACTTGGCCCACTTCTTGCCGATCCCCGTCAGCTCGCTGCAAGCAATGACGGTACCCTCGGCGTCAATGACGCCCACGGTGCGATCGGTGGTATCCTTGAACTGTAAAACGACGTTCTGAAAAATTCTCCCGGACATAGTCAGTCCCTCCTGATATAGAGCTGATGGATATTTTGTGCAAACTACTTAGCCTCGTGCTCTATTATATCGTCAGAATCACGATTTTGCAAGTATTTTCTTGTATTTTTCACAAAAATTTTGGGGCATTTTTTGGCGTTATGTCGAGGGATTCAGTCCACATATGTCAAGAAGGGTGTATATCTCCCCCTCGGTAAGGGGCCGGAAGGCCCCTGGCGCCAGCGCTTCATCCAGCCGCAGCGGCCCCATGGAAAGCCGCTTCAGGTACGTCACCGGTTTTCCGCAAGCGGCCAGCATCCGCTTCACCTGATGGAATTTCCCCTCCCGCAGCGTCACCAGCGCCTCCTGCGGCGAGAGGAGTTCCAGCCCCGCCGGCAGGCACTCCAGCCCGTCGGCCAGCACCATCCCGCCGGCGAAGGCCGCCGTGTCCGCCGCTGTCAGCACGCCCTCCACACGGGCGTAGTACACCTTGTCCACGTGATAGCGGGGACTCAGCAGCCGATGGGTCAGCTCCCCGTGGTTGGTCAGCAGCAGCAGTCCCTCCGTGTCCTTATCCAGCCGCCCCACTGGGGATAGATCCCGTTTGCGCAGCTCCGGCGGCAGCAGGTCCAGCACCGTCTGCTGCCGTCCGTCCACCCGTGCCGACAGGACCCCGGCAGGCTTGTGGAGCATGAGATAGGTGTACCGGCGGCAGTCCAGTGACTGACCGTCCACCAGCAGGCAGACGGCGTCGGCGTCCACCTTTTCCTCCGGAGAGGAGGCCAACCGTCCGTCCACCACCACCCGGCCCTGCCGCACCAGCTCCTTTACCTCCCGCCGGGAGTATTTGCCCGTTCCGGCGATGATCTTGTCCAAGCGCTCCATAACCAGCCCTCCTGCCGCAGTTTTTCTCATTATAGCATATCCCACCGGGAAACGGAATAAGCTGAGGACAAAGCGATGGAAAAAACGAAAGGAGCTGCGTGCCTGTGAAGCGCTGTCTTGCGG
>ENA-OYWZ01000598-OYWZ01000598.1-human-gut-metagenome-genome-assembly--contig:-NODE-598-length-20255-cov-6.991139_pt1 | contig 20255 bp, 14 predicted proteins | sample MGYA00244841_ERZ653414 | MGnify/ENA primary metagenome ERZ653414 (study PRJEB26926, sample SAMN06164894) | human gut metagenome | biome: ENVO:00009003; feature: ENVO:2100002; material: ENVO:00002003... | reverse complement strand
ACACGGCACCCTCTCATAGATGCCACGCTGATCTCTGCATGGCATCCGCCTCAGAAGTACGCTAACTCCCGGATGGCACATCCCGTGGAAGCCCCATTTATCCCTTCATGGCAGCCACTTCATCAAAGGCCTGCTCGACCTCTTTTTCCGGTTTGCCGGTGAGCAAGCTCACCACCACATTGACCACAATGGCAATCAGAAATGCCGGAAGCAGCTCATAAATGTCCAGCAGACCACCCAAAGGCCGAACACCATATTTCCATATAAAGACCATAACGCCGCCTGCAATCATACCTGCCAGTGCGCCCCACTTGTTGCTGCGCTTCCAGAACAGCGCCAGCAGGACTACCGGGCCAAAAGCGGCGCCAAAGCCCGCCCAGGCAAAGGATACAATGGTAAACACAGAGCCTTCCTCTCTGGCCCAGATCACGCCGATAAAGCTGATGAGCGCCACAATAACGCCAAACCCGGTAATGAACCGGATGGGCTTGACGGAAAGGCTGGTGATGCCGTCAAACGCAAGGGACAGCATTTTGGACAGGGGATAGTGGCTTTCGCCCGCAATGCGCTCGTGGCGCTCGTAAGCAACGCTGGTGGATTTAAAGCCCACCAGCGGCACCATGCCGCGCAGGAACAGGTTGACCTCCTTGAAATTGGCAAACTCATGCAGCACGCGGGCGCTCATCAGGCGGTAGTCCGCGTGGTTGTAAACAACCTCGGCCCCCATGGCGTTCAGCAGCTTGTAGAAGCTTTCTGCCGTAAAGCGCTTGAAGAAGGTATCCGTATCGCGCTTGGAGCGCACGCCGTACACAACTTCGCAGCCATCGTTCACATAGGCATCTACCATGGCGTCCATGGCGTTGATATCGTCCTGACCGTCGCAGTCAATGGAGATGGTGATATCGCACTTGTCCTTGGCTTCCATCAAACCGGCCAGCACTGCGTTCTGGTGACCGCGGTTGCGGCTCTGGCTGATGCCGATGTAGTGCTTGTCGCTCTTGGCCAGGTCGCAGATGATGGACCAAGTTTTGTCCTTGGAGCCATCGTTGACAAACAGCACGCGGCTGTCATCGCTGATTTTACCGGCGGCAACCAGGTCGGTGATCTTTTTCAAAAACAGCTTGCTGGTAATGGGCAGAACCTCCTGCTCGTTATAGCAGGGGATCACGATGTACAGGATCGGATTTTCGCGGGTAGCCTTCATGGTTTACAGCACCTCTTTTTTGCTTTTTCTGCTGCGCCGCCCGGCCAGCAGGTAAATTGCCGTCAGCAGAATGCTAATGGCGCTGACCCCGATCCCGCACCAGAGCGGGGTGGGGGAATAGTGGAAACGAATACAGTTTTTACCGGCATTCACCTTGACAGCCATCAGGCCGTTGATGTTCAGGATCTCTGCAGATTCGCCGTTGACCGTGGCGCTCCACGCCTTGTCATAGGGAACACTGAAAAATGCGTACTGCTTGCTGCCGGATGTGATTTCGGAATAAAAATAGTCTGTGCCATAATCAAACACATCGGTGCAGGCTTCGCGGCGCTTGTCCATGTCGGCATACTTGTTTTCCTGGCTGATCTTACCATCCAGCGCGGCATCATAGTGGCGCAGTATGGTGGAAACCGTGGCTTCGTCCTCGTCTGCCACCACAAGGGTCTTTAACATGGAGTGGGCGCGCTCGGCGGGGTCAATCTCGTCAAACTCACTGCGGGTCATGTAGGTATCATAGCAGAAGCCGATGGGCAGGGCGTGGGAATCCTGATAGACGTTGATCTGCTCGTGACCGTTGGAAAAACTGGTGTAGATTTCATCCGGCCAGTCGGAGTTGTTGCGGATATAATACCCAACGGAAAGCAGCTCGTTGGTGCCCTCCGGCCCGGCGGGGGTAATGGCGTGGCGCTCGTCCCCCAGGGCATCATACAGTGTAAAGATGGAGGGGGAAAGCGTGCTCAAAAAGGAGGTACGGTCCGGCAGGTAAGCCGCCATGCCGCGGTTGGAATACGGCTCCCAGAAATAATAGCGATAGGGCAGGGCATCAGGCAGGCCGTCGCCGCTGTGGATAACGTCACCATAAATTTCTGTGGTGGTCAGGCCGATCGTCTGGGTGTAGGCACGCTGATAGGTGCCCACGGTAAAACCGGTGGTCAGTGCAGCAACCAGAGCAGTGCAGGCCGTCAGGGCAGCCATGGGGCGGCGCAGGCGCAGCCGCCGCACCCCGCCCAGAGCAGCAAACAGCAGAACCACGCCGCCGATGGCAATCAATGTCAACACAACCAGCCAGTATTTGCGGTACACGATGGTATCGCGCTTGACGTACAGATACAGCGTGATAGCGGCGATGACTGCAGCCGAAATACCGCAGCCCGCACGCCAAGGGTAGTCCTGCAGATGGTCCAGCACCTTGATGGTGGCCAGCACCAGCAGGAACACCAGCATGTAATACCAGCGGCGGTACGGCTCGCTGGTGAACATGACGAACAGACTGTTGCTGACCGGGCTGGCTGCTACAAGGAACAGCCCCACCAGCAGCACATGCAGCCAGTCCCACTTCCAGCGCAGCAGATAAGCCAGAACCAGGCAGACGCCTACCAAGGGCAGGTACGCCGCGATGGAATACCAGTTATCATGCACCACAGCGGAAAAATTGAACATATTCTCCGCCGGGAAGAAGAGCGCCCGCAGCATTTGCAGGTAATTGGGCCAGTCAAAGGTCAGTTGGCTCAAGCTGATGTGATCCGATACGCGGGGATTATTGAGCACCGCCGCAATGGAGGGGATGAACAGTACCCCCGCCATGCCGACGCCCAGACAGCCTTCCAGGATGCAGGCCGGAATTTTGCGGGCATTTTTGCGCAGATCCGCCCCGGGGCGTGCGTCCTCGCCGCCAAAAAGATACCGCGTAATATAGTAAAACACCAGGAAGAAAACTTCCCCGATAAAGAAGTAATAGTTGACCAGCGCGTTGATGGTAACGGCAAACAGGAACGGAGCTTTTTTGCCCTCCTGCATGCGTTTGTCCAGCCCCAGCATCAAAAGCGGGAACAGGGCAATCACATCATGGAAGTGATAGAACACCACGTTGATGCAGGAAAAACCGGAAAATGCATACAACACACTGCCAAGCAGGGCGCTTTTCTCGCTGGCACTGCGGCGGAAGTAGGCAAACGAGGTCAGCCCGGCAACAGCATATTTGAGCATATAGATCCAGCCGACCAGATAGGGAAACGCGCTGGCGGGGAAGAGAAAGCTCAGCCAGAAAAACGGGCTGCCAAGGGTGTAAAAGCTGAACGAGGATACAAAGTCCGAACCAATATCAATGCGCCAGTTCCACAACACCTCGCCGCTTTTGATGGCGTTGTTGCACAGCATGTTGTAGGAGAGCTGTTCTGCGTCAAAATCCGCCGCAACCAACAGCAGGCCGCCGTCCCGTATCATGTAGGGCAGCAGTGCAGCCACGGCAATGGCAAAGTTCAGCACAAAAGCCAGCAGCAGCCACCGGCGCGGGAAACGGTTTTGCAGTGTTTGTTTCATGTAGCAGCCTCGCGGCATCAGCCCTGACCGTTAGAAAGTTCGATCCCGCGGGTGGGCATGTTTGCCATATTGTTCAGGGTAGAGTTGTATTTTTCACTCAGGGATTCCATAGCCCAGTCAGTGCAGTCCATAAAGGTATTGTCAAAAATATCATTCATGAACGCATCTTCGCCCATAAACACCCCGGCGTAATGCCCGCCGGAAATGGTGTTGCGGGCAATGATGTTCTCATAGCAGGGGGTAAAATCCAGGCCCTGCACGGCTTCGTCCGCGTTCAGGTCAGTGCTGAGCTCAATACCAAAGAAGTGGAAGGTATCGCTGGCACCCCGGTTGTTGTCAATGATCTGGTTGCACAGAATGGTGTTGCTGAACGCCGAGCGCACAGCCTTGATGCCGGAACCGTAATTGTCCCGCACAATGTTGCCGTAAATGGTGTTGTAGGCGGTGTTATCCAGCGAGATGCCGGGCAGCTTGGCGGGGGAGGAACCATCCGCCATGCGGCCCTGATCCAGAATAAAGTCAGCTTCCAGATCCTCATCACTCATACGGTTGCGGCCGCCGTTCTGGCGGATCTCACATCCGGTAATGTAGTTGCCGAAGGAGCCGTAATCCAGGCACATGCCCTCTTTTTCGTTCTTGTAGATCGTGTTCTCTACATAATAGTTCAGGTAACCGCTTTCCGAATAAATGCCGGAGGAATGGTTCTGCGCAACCGTGTTGCCGCGCACAACCAGCTGATGGGGAGACTGTAAAATATCGTACAGCATTTCATCCGGGAACGGATTGTAGGCGGTCTCAATGTCCTCAATGGGCATGGAGCAGAGCACCAGCCCGGCGGTCAGGTTGCGGGCACCAGAGTTATTTTCAATGCGGTTGCCCTCGATCACGCCATTGCTGATCTCGCCGTTCAGGAAGATGGCACCATTCTGGTTTTCATGGATGCTGTTATTGACCAGTGCAAAGCCGGTGTTCTCCCCCATAACGCAAAGGCCCTTGAGGGAAACATTGCTGATGTCAAGGTCAGCCAGATAGAAACTGCTGGAATTCTTGACATACACACCGTAATTGCACCCGCCGTTGATGACAAAGCCGGTCACGGCGGTATTTTCCGCCTGGTCCAGAACAATGGCTTTGTCCAGCGTTTCATTGCCGGGGGTCAGCACTGCGCCGTTGCCGTGCAGGAGCGTACCAGTGGGTACCACCAGGGTGGCATCCATCACCAGAGCAGGGGAGATGACCTCCACCGTGCTGCCGGGGTTGGCTGCCAGAAAGTCATTCAGTTCTGCCAGGCTGGAACCGATAAAATTCACAGCCTGGGCGGTTTCGGCGGTGGCCAGGGGGACCAGCCGGGTCATGACAGAGTTGTACAGGTTTTTCCAGTTGGCCTCCGGGGTATCAAAGGTGGAAGGGTCAATACCGAGGGTCTGAATGCGCTGGATGACCTGCAAAGGGGCAATCAGGCTTTCGGTGTCGGACTGGGTCATCCGCTCCAAAGCGGGCAGGGCATAGCGCTTGGTCAGGCTCTGGCTGTCGGTATCCAGCAGGGAAACATATTCCTCTGCGCCGGGATCCGCAAAATCCACAACCTGCCCGGTACCGGCCAGCACGCAGCCGATGGGCTCCGGCTCAGCGGTAACCTGTGGTTCTGCGCTGGGGGCCAGGCTGAAAATCACATGCGGGGCAGGGGTCAGCTTGACCCCGACCACGCCGATCACGGTGGCAGCAGCAATGCCCGCAATGGTAAGAACAAACGAATTTGCCTCTTTTTTGGCCATAAGTGTAAGATTCCTTTCCAGGGAAAACCGGGGATAGGCCCGGTAAAATTACTTGTCCAGGTTCAGATACTTTTTCCAGAAGTCCAGACTGCGCACTTCGCCGCAGCGCTCGCGGTAGCTCTGGGCGGCAGCGTCAAACTGGGCGTCGATCTCCTTCATGCAGGCTTTCATCTCGCGCACGCAGCGGCTGTATTCTTCCTTGCTGCGCTCGGTCACAAAGCCTTTCTGGGAGTTGGAATCATAGTTCAGCACCTTCTGCACGCGGTAAGCATTGTAGGCGGTCATGTGCATCATGCTCACAACGGTGTTTTCGCGGGTGGGGGGCACCAGCCAGCCGTTGCGGGTCAGCTTGACCTTGAGGTTTTTCAGCTTGCCCTTGTTTTTTTCTTCCTCTTTGGTGGCGTACAGGTAGCGGGAATAATCAAACGGAACATCCAGCTGGTCCACCGGCTGGGCCTTGTAGCCATATGCCATAATCTCTTTGTGCAGGGCTTCGGCATCGGTCTGTTCCAGCCAGTCAATGCCTTTCAAAAAGTCGCGCACGCCGCGGATCAGCAGGTCAGCATTCTTATAGCGGTAGCGGTTCACTTCGCCCATCACCTGGCTGCGCAGGTCGGCTTTCAGGGCGTTGGCATCATAGCCGGGGCAGTGCATGCTGTTGTCAATGCACTGGTTGCGCAGGATGTAGTAGTACATCGAGGAAGAATACTTGCTCTCAAACGGCTCATGCCATACACAGATGCCGTTCAGGGTGACTAGGCGTTTGCAGTTGCGTAGGCCGTATTCAATGTCATCGCCGCGGATAAAGATGGGCATGGGCAGGTTGTCCGGCCGCACAACGGCAATGGGGATGCAGCAGTACCACCAGGCGTTATACTCATGGCGTTCTTCCAGCTCATTGGCAACGCACAGGTCAACCTTGGTCAGATCAAAGTTGGCTTTGTGGCTGATCAACTGGCCCTGGTTCCAGGCGGCGCCGTTTTCTACCTGAATGTTAGGGCGGTCCAGCCGCAGCATGGCACCGCCGACAAATACATCCGCATATTCCGGCTTGCGCAGGCTCAGCAGGGTGTAGGTGCGCAGCAGCACATCGGTATCCAGCACAATGTCATCATCCATGACCAGTACATGGGTAACGCCTGCGCCATTTTCGTTGGCTTTCAGGATCTCGATCATGCCGCGGGTAAAGCCGCCGGCACCGCCCACATTGGCATTGGGCACAACATGCACGGTATCGCTGTTCAGCTTATCGTAATCCAGCGTCTGGCCGTTATCGGAAACAAACACTTCCAGGTGGTTGTGCAGCGGGCTGGCGGCGTTTTCCAAAATATCGCTGCGCATGCGGGCAATGTTGCCCATAACGAACGGCTCCCGGCGGAAGGTGCAGATATCCACGCCGATTTTGACGGGCTGCACATCCTTTTCAGCGGCATCGCACTCATAAGCGCCGCCGCAATAGGCGGCATTGCCGCTCAGGGCCTGCAGCTCAAAAAACAGCATGCCGTCAGCGCCCTTGGGAAAATCGAAGCAGAATTCCTGCACGGAATCCGCCTGCACTACTTTTTCGGCCAGCACGGCGCGCACGCTCTGGCTGTTGATGAAATGGCGGCTGCACAGCACAACGCGCAGCTTGCCGCTCAGTTTCAGCCGCAGCGAAAAATTCTGCGCGGCGGTGTAGCGGCGCCATTTGTCTGCGCTGACGCTGTTAAAGTAGGTATCAAAGCAGACGCGTTCGCCCTGCTCAATGCGCAGGATATCCCCCTCATCGCGGAAGCTGGGGGCTTTCATACGGTAATACAGTCGATCCTCGGTGCATATGCCCACGCGGGGCCAAAGCAGCTTTTGCAGCAGCATACGGTATTCTCCTTTCACTTTTTGCCTTATCATATCCGGCAAAGTATTCAAGTATCCGGCACAGCATTATAAAATGCCGCCGTTGGATTGTTTTCCGCGCGCCCATGCGCTCAATGTGCGGTAGGGCAGGTAACGCCCGGCCCGCAGCAGACGGGTGTTTTTGTTGGTCATCATGGCAGCGATGTGTGGGTAAGTCTGGCACAGCATCTCGTCATACCGGCGCAGGGCCAGGCCGGTTTCACGGTCGGGGGAAAAGCGCAGGTACAGCTCAATCAGGTACTGCGCCACATCCCGCGCCCGCTGCACCAGCAGCAGGTCCCGCCCGGCGGGGGCAGGCTGTGCGGCCAGCGGTTCGGCAGCATCCAACAGAATGCGCGCTACGCGGATGTAATCCTGCGTGTGGGCGCGGTAGCTGGCCATGCTCACGCTCTGGCCATCCCGCCCCAGGCGGTACTGGTACAGAACCACCGGCACAAAGCAGATGGTCTGCGCCGCAGCCATGCCAACAAACGTATAGCCCATATCCGTGTAGCTGCAATGCTCCGGCATGGGGCGCCATGCGGCGCGCAGAGTTTTGGTGCAGAGGGTCAGCGCGTGCATCTCCATGCACAAATCAGGTGTGGCCTGCTGCACTTCACCCACAGCATACACACGGTTTGTATCAAATTTGCAGCAGACATCAAAGGCCTTTCCGCTGCCGTTTTCCTGCACGGTGCGGTAGTTGGTGTATACCGCATCCGCCGTGCAGTTTTGCAGGCGGCGCAAAAGGGTCTGCAAAGCATTGGTGTCAAACCAGTCATCGCAGTCCAGCGTGCGAAAGTACCGCCCGGAGGCCAGCTCTACCGCGGTATTTAGCGTGGAGCCGTACCCGCCGTTCACCTTGCTCACCAGCCGGAAACTGCCGGGGTGTGCCTGCACAAAGGCCTGCGCCAGCGCGGCGGTGCCATCGGTGGAGCCATCATCAATAATGATCACATCCAGCAGCGCCTGCAGGCTTTCATCCGCCACCAGGCAGGATTCAAGCGCTTTTTGCAGCGTGGCAGCGCCGTTATAGGCGGCAACCGAAACCGTCAGCAGCTTTTCCATCAGGTTTCACCGGCCTCCATAGCGCGCACATAGTCCGCGCAGACTTCACGCGATGGCCCATCCCCGCGCAGAACACCGTGATCCAGCCAGATGGAGCGCTGGCACAGCTGCTGCACCTGGTTGATATCATGGCTGACGAACAGCAGCGTGGTACCGTTGGAAAGCATCTCTTCCATGCGGCGGTGGCATTTCTGCTGGAACATAAAGTCGCCAACGGCCAGCACTTCGTCACAAACCAGAATGTCGGCCTGTACTTCAGTGGCAATGGAAAAGCCCAAACGAGCGATCATGCCGCTGGAAAAGTTTTTGACCGGAACATCTACAAAATCTTTCAGCTCCGAAAATTCAATGATGCGGTCAAAATGCTCCATCATATAGTCCCGGTCGTGGCCAAGCACCGCGCCGTTCAGGAAAATGTTTTCCCGCGCGGTCAGATCCATGTCAAAACCGGCGCCCAGCTCGATCATAGGGGCAATTTCGCCGTTGACGGCAACGCTGCCGCCGGAGGGGTACATCACGCCGGAAATCACTTTCAGCATGGTGCTTTTGCCGCTGCCGTTGCGCCCGATCAGCGCCAGGGATTCGCCGCGCTTCATGCCGAAAGAAACATGTTTCAGTGCGTAAAATTCGTTAAAAAACAGCTTGTGGGTCAGCAGTTTTACGGTGTATTCTTTCAGGGTCTCAGTTTTTTCCTGCGCAAGGTTAAAGCGCATGGAAACGTCATTGACTTTAATAATCTCGTCCATACGTTACCTCACGTCAGATATACAGGATAAAGTTCTTTTGCAGCTTGCGGAACACCAACAGGCCAATAGCCATAGAGGCAACGGCGCAAAAAATGCAGGCAATCCAGGTGTTGGGGCCGGGAATGTTGCCGTACATCATCAGGTTGCGGAACAGGTTGATGTAGTGGTACAGCGGGTTCAGCTTCATCAGTTTCTGCAGGGTTTCCGGCAGGGCGGTGATGGGGTAGAACAGCGGGGTGGCGTACATCCAACCCATGGTAAGGATACTGTACAGGTGCATCATATCACGGAAATACACCGCCAGCGCGGAAAGCAGCAGCCCCAGCCCGCAGCTGAAAAAGAAGAGCAGCACCAGCGGCAGCCAGCTCAAAAAGATGGTCCAATAGAAGGTGGCACGGGTAAAGATCATAACCAGCAGAACCGCACCAAAGCTGAACAGCATGGTGACAAAGCGGGAAACCGCCTGGCTGATGGGGAAGATGAACTTGGGAATGTACACCTTTTTGATCAGCGGGGCGTTCTGGATAACAGAAGTCAGGCCCATGCTGGTGGTCTCATTGAAAAAGGTAAACAGGGTGTTGCCGCAGATCAGGTAAAGCGGGAAGTTTGGGATATCGTTGCGGAACATGTACGAAAAGATGATGCTTTGCAGCAGCATCATCAGCAGCGGGTTCAAAATGCTCCAGATGTAACCCAGAAAGCTGCGGCGGTATTTGACTTTCAGATCGCGGCTGACAAGTTCATGGATCAGCGGTTGGTATTTTTTCAGGTGGGTCCAGGCGCGCTGCGCGGAGACCTGCATTGTTTCGGCCATGTTTGGCTCCCTCCAGATTTATGGCCCGCATAAAACGTCAGAACGCTGTTTTGTGCGGCACTTGTATCAACACCCCGCGCGGCAGCCGCCGCCAGGGCACAGTTTCTACTATTATACAATAAAAGACATTAAAATGCAATTCGAACCGGGCGGTAAAAAATCATGGGTGTGCGATGTTTTTTGCCGCCCGGTACCGCCCTTTTTGTGCAACAGTGAAAAGGAACGCAAAATATGAGCGCAGTTTGTGTAAAAATCGTTGAAACCGGGACGAAAATACGGTACAATAAATACGACATAACAAACTCTGCGGCGGGCCATGACCTGGTTTTGCCCGTGGGGCCAGAAAAGAGAGGTAGATGTTATGGAACATTTTAACCCCCTGCTCCTGCATAACGACAGCCCGGCTAAATTTATTACGATTGGTGAGGTCATGCTGCGCCTGACCCCGCCGAACTATGAAAAGATCCGTATGGCTTCCAACTTTGAAGCCAGCTATGGAGGCAGCGAGGCCAACATTGCCCTGGCTCTTGCCAACCTGGGTGTGGACAGCACGTTTTTCAGCGTGGTGCCCAACAACTCTTTGGGCAAAAGTGCGGTGCGCTGGCTGCGCTCCAATGATGTGCACTGCACCCCGATGATCCTTTCCACCCCGGATGAAACCCCGACCCACCGTCTGGGCACCTATTACCTGGAAACCGGTTACGGCATCCGCCCCAGCAAGGTTACTTACGACCGCAAGCACTCCGCTTTTACGGAGTATGACCTTTCCAAAGTGGATCTGGACGCCCTGCTGGACGGCTTTGACTGGCTGCATCTTTCCGGCATTACCCCGGCTTTGGGCCAGAACTGCGCCGATTTTGTGATGGCCTGCCTGAAAAAAGCCAAAGAAAAGGGCCTGACCGTCAGCTTTGACGGCAACTTCCGCTCCACCCTGTGGACTTGGGAAGAAGCCCGTGACTACTGCACCAAGTGCCTGCCCTATGTGGATGTTCTGTTTGGCATTGAGCCTTACCACCTGTGGAAAGACGATGCCGACCACGCCCAGGGCGACTGGAAAGACGGCGTGCCCCTACAGCCCAGCTATGAACAGCAGGATGAGATTTTCCAGCGCTTTGTGGAGCGTTACCCCAACATCAAGTGCATTGCCCGCCATGTGCGTTATGCCCATTCCGGCTCCGAGAACAGCCTGAAAGCCTTTATGTGGTATGAGGACCATACCTTTGAAAGCAAGCTGTTTACCTTTAATATTCTGGACCGTGTAGGCGGCGGCGATGCATTTGCCAGCGGCCTGATTTACGCCATGCTGCACAACTACAAGCCGATGGATATGGTCAACTTTGCGGTGGCAAGCTCCGCCATCAAGCACACCATCCATGGCGATGCCAACATCACCGATGATGTTTCCACCATCCGCAACCTGATGGACATGAATTACGATATCAAGCGCTGAGAATAAGTTTGTTTTCAGCAGTGCCCCAAAACGGTGCAGCAGGCTGCGGCTTTGCTGCACCGTTTTTGTATGGGGGGTAAGATTGGTTTAGAACCGTTTAAGAATGTACAAACCTTGCATCCCGTGTTATAATAATGCCGGATCAATAAATGAAAAAGGTGGGTAGATTATGGAACAAAACACCGTTCAAAAACCGGATTGCGCCGCCATTACGGCGCAGGCACGCCAGGCAGCGGAAGAACTGCTGGCGGCTGCACACCTGCGCGCCGGGGATATTTTTGTGGTCGGCTGCTCTTCCAGCGAGATCGTTGGCGGGCATATTGGCAAGGACAGCAGCATGGAAGCCGCCGCGGCTGTGCTGGCGGGTATTCTGCCGGTGCTCAAAGCGCAGGGCGTCTATCTGGCGGCCCAGTGCTGCGAACACCTGAATCGCGCCATTGTCATCGAGCAGGAAGCTGCCGAAAAGTATGGTTATGAACAGGTGAACGCCGTGCCGCAGCCCCATGCGGGCGGCAGCTGGGCAACCAACTGCTGGCAGGCGTTTGAACATCCGGTTCTGGTGGAGGAAGTGCGTGCCGCCGCCGGAATTGATATCGGCGGTACGCTGATTGGCATGCACTTAAAGCGCGTGGCCGTGCCGGTGCGCCTGACCATCAAGCAGATCGGCGCTGCGCCCATCATCTGCGCCCGCACCCGCCCCAAATACATCGGCGGCAGCCGCGCTGTTTACCAGGAGATGTGAACCATGCTGACACAGGAACAACTGACAATGATGGCCGAAAATGTGGCCCACATCCGTGAAAATATGGCCGCCGCTGCGCGTGAAGCCGGCCGCGACACGGCAGATATTCTGCTGTGCGCCGCCTGCAAGACCCGCACCGTGGAAGAGGTGATTGCCAGCGCCGCTCTGCCCATTGACCTGTTTGGCGAAAACCATGTGCAGGAACTGGTGGAAAAGACCGACGCCAACGCTTATTGCGGTAAGCCGGGGCATTTTATCGGCCATTTGCAGACCAACAAGGTCAACAAAGTGGTGGGCCGTGCGGCTTTGATTGAAAGCGTGGACAGCGAGCATTTGCTGCAAAAGGTGGAGCGCGCCGCTGCCGCCGCAAACCTGACCCAGGAAATTTTGATCGAGATCAACATCGGCGGGGAAGAGAGCAAGTCTGGCGTTTCTGCCGAAAGCCTGTGGCCCCTGCTGGATATGGCAGCCGCACAGCCGCATATCCGCCTGCGCGGCCTGATGGCCATCCCGCCGGCAGCTGCAACCCCGGATGAGACCCGCGCGTTCTTTGCCCAAATGCGGGAACTGCTGGCAAAAGCTGCTGACCGCCATTATGAGAACGCCAAAATGAATATCCTTTCCATGGGTATGAGCGGGGATTACCCCGATGCCATCCGCGAGGGTGCCACCATTGTGCGCATCGGCACCGCCATTTACGGCGCACGCGATTACAGCAAAAAGGCATAAGGCATTCCAGGAACCCATACCTGCACGTTGACAGCTGCAAGGTGAATAGGTAAAGCAACAGCCCGGAACCACCGCAAATGCAGGCGGCAGTTCCGGGCTGTTTTGTTAAGCAGTGGTGGGGGCGTGGGCCTCAAAAGTCTCCACCAGAGACTTTTGTGCGCGGCTTAGCCGTGCCGCCCTGTTCGACCCCCATGACCATGCAAAAAAAGACCCCAAAAAGCTCTGCGCCTTTTGGGGTTTTATATCAGTGCCGGTGGTGGGGGTCGAACCCACACGGTGTCACCACCAACGGATTTTGAGTCCGTCTCGTCTGCCAATTCCAACACACCGGCTCATATGTTGCTTGTATAGTATACTACAGGCCTGTCAAAAAATCAAGATTTATTTTGCGTTGATTTTTAGGGCAATACAGCATAATTCTAAGTGCCGATACGGCGAGCGAGGTGCGGCAGATGCTAAGCCAAAAGCGCAGATAATACTGGATGTCTTATCGAGCATTTTGGCAACGCAGATGCCGTGCCGCAGCCGCCGGAGCGGTGCTTAAGCCGTAAGGCGGGAATTGTGCGGTGTTGCCTTACGCCTCAAATACGCTCAAAATCCACCCTTGATATTCCCCGCATTATTGGGCTCAGCTTTTTCTCGGCGGTGTTTCCCTTATCACGCCGGTATTTTTCCAGGCAATCGGTGAGGCAAAGGTCAGCGTGGCAATCTCTGTTATGCGGGAAATCATCTGCCTGATCCCCATTTTCTGGCTGTTGTCCCGTCTGGGGCTGGGGTGGATCTGGTGGGCGTTCCCGCTTTCCGAAACCATCTCCGGTGAGTTTGGTCTGGTTTTGTATCTGCACCAGATCCACCGTTGGCCGGATGTGTAAAAAGTCAGGCTGCTGAAAAAGAATTTTGCGCGGCGGCAAAACCCCCTTGACATCCCGGTATTAATATTGCATAATGAAACCAGCAAAAGGGAGTAGCGGACGCGCAGCGCCTGCAAGTTACGTCAAGACGGCTGACAGCCCGTAATTTGTATGAAATAACGCAAGACTTTTGCCGAGCATGGGTGTAGTACCCCTGCGCGGCGGAAGTCTTTTTCTTTTTGCTGTTTGTATTAAGATTGCATTAAAACAAGGAGGGCTATGGATGCAAGAACTGTTTGGAAATCTATGGAACCTGCAATGGCAGCAGGTGGTTATGTGGGGGATCGGCGGCCTGTTGATCTGGCTGGCGATCAAAAAGGAGATGGAGCCATCCCTGCTGCTGCCAATGGGCTTTGGGGCCATTCTCGTCAACCTGCCGCTGTCCGGTGCTGTTACCCAGGTGCTGTCCACCGGCACCGAGGTCGGCCCGCTGGATGTGCTGTTTGATGCTGGCATTGCCAACGAACTGTTCCCGTTGCTGCTGTTTGTGGGCATTGGTGCAATGATTGATTTTACACCGCTGCTTTCCAACCCCAAGCTGATGATTTTTGGGGCGGCGGCGCAGTTTGGCATCTTTTTCACGCTGGGGGCTGCGACTTTGATGGGCTTTGAACTCAAAGATGCCGCCTCCATTGCCGTGATCGGTGCGGCGGACGGGCCGACCTCCATCTTTGTGGCGAACTTTCTGGAATCCAACTATCTGGGGGCCATCATTGTGGCGGCGTATTCTTACATGGCGCTGGTGCCCATCATCCAGCCGCCGGTCATCCGGCTTGTGACGACCAAAAAAGAGCGCCTGATCCGCATGCCATATGCCGAAAAGCAAGTCAGCAAAACGGCAAAAATCCTGTTCCCCATCATTATTACCATGGTGGCTGGGCTGTTTGTGCCGCGCAGTGTGGCGCTGGTTGGCTTTTTGATGTTCGGCAACCTCATCCGGGAATGTGGTGTGCTGGACAGCCTGTCCGAAACCGCACAAAAGGTACTGGCAAACCTCATTACCCTGCTGCTGGGGCTGACGGTGGCATCCAAAATGCAGGCAGAGTATTTTTTGAATCGGCAGACCCTGATGATTCTGGCGCTGGGGCTGGTGGCCTTTGTGTTCGATACCATCGGCGGCGTGCTGGTGGCCAAGGTATATAATCTGTTTGCCAAACAAAAAATCAACCCCATGATTGGTGCAGCGGGCATTTCGGCATTCCCGATGTCGGCCCGTGTGGTGAACAAGATGGGCCTGCAGGAAGACAACCAGAACTTTTTGCTGATGCACGCCGTTGGGGTGAATGTATCCGGTCAGATCGCGTCCGTGATTGCGGGCGGTATGATTCTGACATTGTTTGCCTAAGGTGTATCTGAAAACAAAGAAAATGACGGATATTTTCGACTTTTCAGATACACTCTAAACAAAAGGGGAGAACAAGATGAATTTAACACTGTTTATGCAGGTACTGCCCAAAGCGGGCCTTGGCTGGCTGGGTGTTTTTGCGGTAACAATTATCATTGTGGCGGCGGTGGAGCTGCTGGAGCATTTTACAAACCGAAAAAAGTAAAGTGTCCGATTTGCCGAACAACTCTGAAACCGTTTCCATTGGCGGAGATCTGCCGACGATGGGGGTTCTTAAAGGAAGGTAGGAGTATGGCGCAGCCACAGTGCGGCAAATCCCTCTCTTGAGGAAGGGATTATTTAACGTACAGGGCAAAATTTTATTGACAAACGCGGCGTTAAACGGTAAAATAAGAACAATCGCATTTATCCAGGGAGGAAAGTAGCCATGCCGCAGCAGATGGATGACGAGCTGCTGCAGCAGGCACAGGCTGGGGAGGAAAGCGCTATTGCCGCGCTGATCACCGCCATGATGCCTGCCATACGCAAAGGCGCCGCTGCCGTTGCAGCACCCGGCCTTGACTTTGACGATGCGGTGCAGGAAGGGCTGATTGGCCTGTTCCATGCCGTGCGCAGCTACCGGGCGGATAAAAAAGTCCCCTTTACCGCGTATGCCGCAGCCTGTATTGCCAACGCACAGCAGGATGCCCGCCGCAGTGCCACCCGCAAAAAGCATGCTCCGCTGAACAACAGTGTGCCCCTGCCGGAAAATTCTGCCGCGCCGGGGCCGGAAGAGCTTGCCATTGCCAACGAGCGCTGCGCCGCCGTACTGGAACGCATCAACACGCAGCTTTCGCCCCTGGAACGCGGCAGTCTGCTTGCCAGTTTGGAGGGGCACACCGCCGCCCAGACAGCCCAACTGCTGCACTGCACCCCCAAAGCGGTGGAAAACGCCCTGATGCGCGCCCGCAAAAAACTGCGCAGTGATGAAGTGCGAGAATGAATTTGGATTCAGGCGTTTTGGCCTGGACATATAAACAATGCCCCCAGTAGCTTAGCAATCAGTTCATTGGTGACCCCAAGCGTTGGTTGAAATTCTTCCGCGGGCAAGTAAACAAAGAGGAGATACCCACTATGTACGAAGACAAGACTTTGGTATGCAAAGATTGCGGCAAAGAGTTCGTTTGGACCGCCGGTGAGCAGGAGTTCTACGCAAGCCGTGGTTTCGAGAACCAGCCCCAGCGCTGCAAGCCCTGCCGTGATGCCCGCAAGAACTCTACCCGCGGCGAGCGCCAGATGTTCGACGCTACCTGCGCCAGCTGCGGCAAGGCCTGCAAGGTTCCCTTCCAGCCTCGCGAGGACCGTCCGGTCTACTGCAGCGAGTGCTTCGCTAAGATGAAGCAGAACTGATTGTAACTGATTTGTTCTAAAAAGCAGCCTTTCCCGCAAGGGAGGGGCTGCTTTTTTGTGTTTATAGAGCTTAAAGTAAATAACACTATTGACAATTATTATCCTTAATGCTATTATATACATATAATAAACGCTATGGTTGAAACAAAATAGTTAAAATGCAACAAACTGACTTAGAAAGGAGCAAGACATGACTAAAAAGACATTAAGTAGGTGTTTAACAACAATCGGCATGTTGGCTTTTGCAATTAGTATGGCGTTGCCGGCGGCTGCTCTAGAAGACAGAGCATTACCAACTTATCCATGTCCAAAATGTGGAACGACAATGACGACTTCGGTTGAAACTGGGTATGAATTTTTTACAACGCCATGTATCCATGGAAATGTAAATGCGCGAGATCAAAAATGCTTTGAGGTTAGTTATACCTATGCAGATTGCCCGGAATGCGGAACGCGTTCGATGATGAATCGTAACCAGATAAGAGATTTGGGTTGGACATGCCTGAAATAAGCAGAGGGGAGATGACAATAATGAAACGAAGATGGATAGTAATTATTTTTACTATTTGCTTTGGAATGGGAATGCTTTTGCCTGTTCATGCACAAGAAAAAGACAAAATTTGGGCCGGGACAAATAGCAAAATTGAAAAAATAGAAGAAGCACTTTATAAAGATTTTGATGATGATGTAAAAGAATATCAGAGTGGACATTCGAATGACGTAGCAGAACAAGTTGCGGGACAATGTATACAGTGCGGAAGTTTTGACATTAGGTACAAAACTCAAAACTCCTATTATGCACGTACAGCAGCATGTATGCATGGATATCATGCTGGACATGACGTAGTGAAGCAAGATATTTTGGTAAGATACGTAGAATGTCAGGTGTGTAGGTATCAGGAACATATAAGCAACACAAAGATTGGAGAACCATATATTGAATGCTATGGATTTAATTAGTATATGAGGGAATAAAGAAAGAGCATAAAATCAATGAAGAAAAGACTGTTGTTGATTTGTGGGATTCTTATACTTGTAGCAGTGATTGCTTTGGAAGCAACAAATGCAATGAACAAAGGTTCCACAAATACAGAAGAGGTCATAAGTAAACCTAATAAAATGGCAGAACCAGCACAAAGCACGGCGGAATCGGCGTTGCCGGAACCAGTGCTGCAGGGGAGAAAGGTCAATATGGATGATGCAATGTGGGAAGATGCAATCAACGAATTAGATGAATACATCGACCAACAGATTGGAGAAAATTAAAAGAATAGGATCGTGTGCCGGGTCTGGCGCGGCGCTGTTTTGTGTGCGGCGCGAACCAGAACCCGGCCTTTTGACATATTGCCCAAAAGTTGACACAAAAATACAAAAAATCCTTCTTGGTGCAACATTTCGTGTTGTGTTGACACCATTGTCCCGGCATGGTACAATAATTAAAATCATATGTGAAAGGGTGAACTGTGCCATGGTATCCATCCGCGAAGGCTTGTCCTGCTGCGATAAAACCCACGGTGCAGTGTTTCTTCCCCACGCTGTATCAGGTGCTTCTTTTTGACTTTTCCTCTTTTGGGGAAAAGTTATTTTTTTGCCTGCGCGGCTATGCCGCGCAATCGCGCAAAGCGCGATGCAAAAAACAGCCGGAGCGCTGAGCGAGGCTGTTCCTCTGCCCTCCCGCCGCCGAACAGGCGGCGAATGGTTGGGGCCCGCAACCCTGCCCCACCACTAGCAGGCTATGCCGCGCAATCGCGCAGCGATGCACAAACAGCTCTCCTCCCCAAAACGCAGCCCGCCGCCCCATACGCCGCTGAAACATATACATATCCCACAAAATTCATGCACAATCTTTGTCATATTGTTATGTAGGGGGTAGACTTATTGCGGCAAATAGCATATACTTAATAGATATTGTTCGCCTACCTCATGTTGGCCGGGCTGCAACAAAAATACCGAGCCGTTTACAAATTAAAGGCAACACCGCACAATTCCTTAAGCACCGCTCCGGCAGCTGCGGCACGGCATCTGCGTTGCCAAAATGCTCGATAAGACATCCAGTATTATCTGCGCTTTTGGCTTGGCATCTGCCGCACCTCGCTCGCCGTATCGGCACTTAGAATTATGCGGTGTTGCCTAAAAACAAACCGAACGTAAAATAACATGAAATACACCCAATCCATCAACCAAGGGGGCCAAATGTATGTGTGGAATTGTAGGCTTTACCGGCAGCGCACAGGCTGCACCGATCCTGCTGGATGGGCTTTCTAAGCTGGAATACCGCGGGTATGATTCTGCCGGCCTTGCTGTGCAGAACGCCGCCGGCAAAATTGAAGTGGTCAAGGCCAAGGGACGCCTGCGCGTGCTGAGCGAAATGACCGATGAAGGCAAAGCCGTGCAGGGCTGCTGCGGCATCGGGCATACCCGCTGGGCAACCCACGGCGAACCCAGCGTGGTGAACGCACACCCGCATTACAGCCGCGACCAGAAAATTGCAGTTGTGCATAACGGCATTATTGAAAATTACCAGGAACTGAAAACCCGCCTGATCAACAAGGGCTTTACTTTTGCATCCCAGACGGATACCGAGGTAGTGGCCCAACTGCTGGACTATTACTACACCGGCGTTTCAGCGGGGGACAGCCTGGATGCCATCACCCGCATGATGATGCATGTGCGTGGTTCTTATGCGCTGGGCATCCTGTTTGCAGACCAGCCCGGCGTGGTATACGCAGTGCGGAAAGACAGCCCGTTGATTGTCGGCAAGGCCGAAAACGGCAGCCTGATCGCATCGGACGTTCCGGCTCTGCTGAAATATACCCGCACGGTGTATTACATTGATAACCTGGAAATCGCCCGCTTGACCCCGGACAGTATTGAGTTTTTCAATATTGATAAAGAACCGGTTGAAAAAGAAGCCAGCACCATCGAGTGGGATGCCGAAGCCGCCGAAAAAGGCGGTTACGAGCACTTTATGATGAAGGAGATCCACGAACAGCCCACCGCTGTGCGGGATACCCTCAGCCCCCGCATCAAGGATGGCCGCATTGATCTGAGCGAGCTTGGCCTGGATGAAGAAGCCATCAAAAATGTGCGCCGCATCTATATCATTGGCTGCGGCTCCGCCTACCATGTGGGCGTTGCGGCACGCTATGTGTTTGAAAGCCTGGCCCGCCTGCCGGTGGAGGTGGATGTGGCCAGCGAGTTCCGCTACCGTGACCCCGTGCTGGAGCCGGATTCCATGGCGGTCATTATCAGCCAGAGCGGCGAAACCGCCGATACCCTGGCTGCCCTGCGCGAATGTAAGGAGCGCGGCGTGCGCACCATCGGCATTGTGAACGTGGTGGGCTCTTCCATTGCGCGTGAGGCCGATGCAACCCTGTACACCTGGGCCGGGCCGGAGATTGCCGTGGCCACCACCAAGGGATACACCACCCAGGTGGCGGTGTTGGATCTGCTGGCGGTGTATCTGGCCCGCCGCTTGGGCCGGCTGGATGACCAGCGGTACCGGGCACTGGTGAAGGCCATTGAGCAGTTCCCCAGTCTGGTGCAGCGGGCCATCGACCTCAACCCCAACCTGCCTGCCCTGGCGGAGAAGTACCATGGGTACAATGACATCTTCTTCCTGGGCCGGAACCTGGACTATGCTGCCAGCATGGAGGGGTCGCTGAAACTGAAGGAGATCTCCTACCTCCACTCTGAGGCCTATGCCGCCGGGGAGCTCAAACATGGCACCATCGCCCTCATTGAGAAGGACCGGCCGGTGATCGCCCTGGCCTGCTACGAGCGGCTCTTTGACAAGATGATGAGTAACATTAAAGAGGTCAAGGCCCGGGGCGCCCAGGTTTTGGCCGTGGCGTTGGAGGGCAACCGCCAAATCTTTGCCGAGGCCGACGA
>ENA-OYWZ01000596-OYWZ01000596.1-human-gut-metagenome-genome-assembly--contig:-NODE-596-length-20361-cov-14.657540_pt1 | contig 20361 bp, 4 predicted proteins | sample MGYA00244841_ERZ653414 | MGnify/ENA primary metagenome ERZ653414 (study PRJEB26926, sample SAMN06164894) | human gut metagenome | biome: ENVO:00009003; feature: ENVO:2100002; material: ENVO:00002003... | reverse complement strand
CATTTTGTCCATTTACACTTACATTTATGTTATGAGCCATATTTTGGTCATCCATGCTATAATACAGCTTCAAATCTGTACCGGAATTCAAGACAAGACTGCCTCCTATGAATGAAATGCCCATATTGTTATTAAAGACAGCATAATTATAGTCTTTTGAAACTGTTGTATTAGTTGTTAATACAGGATCATTGGTCTTATTATACAATCCCTTATTGGCAAGAGCATCCGTATTTTCATTAAAATAAGTCTGAGCATATCCGCCATAATTCAGCATTGCTTTTATAAGTGGTGCTGATGACTTGTATTCGCTGCTTTCTGGCTCAGCTAGTATTTTGCTTGCATAGTCATAAACCGAATATGAATATGTCTGTCCTGTCCAATCATTGCAATGAAGCACCGCGTTTACCTTTTTGGTCATTTCTGCGGCATTAACCCTGCATTTAAATGAATAACAGTCGGTTCCGTTGTAATTTACCTTGTCTGCGTCCTTAAGATATACACGTGTGAATTTTTTGCTTCCTTCAGGTGTAAATTCGACATATGCATTATCTTTATCAATCAGTAAAGAATCTGACAGTTGCATAACAAAATTCAATCCGATATCATCACTCAGGCTTAGCGAAAGGCCTTTCAGTTCACCAGAATAATCATCTTCTATCTTTTTGCCACAAATGCTGCAAATATATTTTCCGGATTTTTCATCTTTTACCCAGTTATGTATTCCGTCTGCAGTAGTTTTATTCAAATCAATTGTTTTTGAATTGTTACCGTAATCGCTTTCTGAAAGTGAACCCGTCACTTCACAATACAAGGTTTTATCTGATATACAAGAATATTCATCTGCTGTCAACTCAACACTGACTGTACAAGTTTCCCCACTGTTTAAATGCTCTATCTCAGATTCTTTTATTATATCATTTCCATTGCTATTAAAAGAAATAGCTATATTATCAACATTTTGATAACCATTATTTTTCAATATACACTCAATACCGTAATCACCATTACACATATGCTTTACCTGCACATTGCATATTTCTATATCATTGTGTTTTATAACCGTTTCAGCCTTTGAATATATCTTTTTTCCATCAACAGACTGTATCTGAATATAGACGCTTTGCTCACCAAAATCTTTTGGAATGTGATATACTAATTTTTCTTCACGGGTTTCACCCACTTTAATACCTGTTGTTACTTTAGAATCCACTAAAGCATTTCCGCTTTCATCATAAAGTACAACGTTATATGATGAAATATTTTCATTTCCGTTATTAGTTACATCATAATATAAGTCCAAATCCTTATCGGCCACTACATTATTCTCATCATAATATAAGTATGTTGATGCAAGCGAATAATTTTTTTCGCGTCCTATAACATTTAATAAATAGTTGCTTTCAGAAAGGTCTGAATTCAAAGTACACAAGGTTGTTGCAATATCTAAATTTCCATTTTCATCAATACATCCGTTGTAACTCTTTATATAGTCACTTTCAGACCTGTAGATTAAGGTATCTCCCACTGTTCCATCCGAAATATCTCCGCTGTATAGTGCTGAACTGTGATCCTCATTTATTATCTCGTAAACAAGCTTTGTGCTGTTGCCATTTGTGATAATCTTATAATCCGTACCATATGGTAATTGACATTCAGATATTTTATCTGCTTTTAAAGTATTTAAAATATCATTTTCAACATAATATATTTTATCTCCGACAGATACTAATTTAACCTCCTTTGAAAGAGATTTTAATAATTCATTGTTGCCATTATCTGATTTATACAGTTCATAGCACCCATTGTCTGTGTTATATAATTCCAGATAAAGCTGGCTACCTATATATTCATAATCAGAGATAAAACTGTTTTCTTCACAAATCATATTATCAGCCCATTCAGAGCCATTATTTATGGTATTCATAAGATTTAAAGTATCTGAATTGCCCGCGAGATAATCAGATGGATATTCCACATAAGTTACTTTTAGCTGACTATCATTCTTTGTAATTGTAAAATTATCTTCATATGAATTATTGTCATCTCTTACCTTTTCCGGAGTAGAAAAAGTATTGCCATCAAATTTGGTCACATACGGATCTATATTTCGTACAACATCCGAATATTCTGTGTCATCTCCAAAAATCATATTTCCTTTTTGGAAAACAACATATACAGTGTTATCGTTTTCTACATAATAAGAGAATTCTCCATCAAAGCAGCCATCATTACATACTTCTTCCGGATTTGACCAGTTACTGCCATCATAAACAGAGTACATTAATGTGGTGCGGTTATTGTTACTTTTCTGTCTACTGTCATCAAGCCATAATAGTAATTTTCTATTGTTACTCAAAGATATCAGCCGGGCCTCATTCTGACTGTAAACATTTTGTTCGCTAAAATCAGTACCGGACAGCTTAGTACTCTGCGCTCCTACTATTCGTTCTGTGCCGGATGCCGTACACAGCATTTCATCTGTTGAATTATATGATGCGATTTCTGTATCATTATTATTTTTAAATTCCGGATATATCTGACAATCGAGATAATTCCAGGTATTATTGTAAACCTCTATAATTCCGGCAAGTGCTGTTGCCTTAAGTGAAATATCGCCTGTCATATCAACTGTAAATTTAGGATCAGTATTGGCTACTGTTGCTGAAAGCTCTGCATCTATCATGCCTTCAACTTTTGCAATAACCGGAATTTGTCCTGTTACCTTGGCTGATGCCTTGGCTGCAAGCTCCAGTGATGCAATAATTTCAGGAACATTATCATTTACCTGAACTTTGAGTGTGCCTTCTTCAGATACCCCCAAGCCTAATGATATATATACCCATGGAGCCACTACAGGAGAAGAGAATTTTGTATCAACAGATACTTTCTCAATTATTCCACCTTCCTTGAATGATAACCGGCTATCATCACTATATGAAAACTCCATAAAGCCGGTGATTTTCATATCTGCATTGACAAACATATCACACTTTAAATGATTTAGCTCTGATTTCATTTTTTCAAACCGGTTCCACGTTGTCCTTGAAGTTTTGGCATCAAAACCGGTCAGGTCTTTGTACATCTTTTTGACAGACTGATACTGCTGTCCCCATGATGTACTATTAACATTGGTTGTCTGTTTTATTTCCGACTTTCCATCTTTTGAAGCACCAAGTAACACCTTTACAGTCTTACTGTCTGTGTCAATAACTGCCTGATAATTCAAATTCGACAGAGGCATTCCTGCCGCAAAATCCATATTTAACGGTGTAAAAGTATACTTTTTATCTTTCATGGTAAAATCCATAGAAATACTGTCAATTTTACCATCAGCCCATTCTTGCTCCTTTAATGTCTTATCTAAAAAAGTGTTTACTGCTTTTGCTGTTGCTTTAAGAGTTACAGAAGAATCAATACTTGTATCTTTAGGAAATATAACTTTATATGGTGTTAACTGATCATTATAAGTTCCATTTCCTACTCGTCCATAATAGTTTTTTCCCCAACAATATAAATTTTCATTTATCGTTATTGCAGAAGCTGTTTCACCATCTATAGAAAACTCTTTTACATTATCTAAAATTTTTACTGGTATTAGTTGCTCATAGTTATCATTACCATTTCCTACCTGTCCATAACTATTATCTCCCCAGCAATATAAATTTCCATTAGTTGTTATTGCTCCAGTTGTACGATTAAATACATAAATCTCTTTTACATTATCTAAGATTTTTACTGGTGTTAGTTGCATATAGTTATCATTGCCATTTCCCACTTGTCCATAATTATTATATCCCCAACAATATAATTCTCCATTTGTCATTACTGCTCTAGTTGTTTCATTATCTATACAAATCTTTTTTACATTATCTAAGATTTTTACTGGTGTTGACTGATCTCTAGTGTTACCATTTCCTACTTCACCACAATCATTTCTACCCCAACAATATAATTCTCCATTTTCCATTATTGCGCTGGATGTTTCACCATCTGAAAAAAAATCTTTTACGTTATCTAAAATTTTTACTGGTGTTAACCGATCGCTAGTACTACCATTTCCCACCTGTCCACAACTATTATTTCCCCAACAGTATAATTCTCCATCCATCGTTATTACAGCGGATGTTGCATAACTTATAGAAAACTCTTTTACATTATCTAAGATTTTTACTGGAGTTGACTGATCGCTGGTGTTACCATTTCCTACTTCACCACAATTATTTCTACCCCAACCATATAATTCTCCATTTATTGTTATTGCAAAGGATGTTTCCCCATTTGTAGAAAAATTTCTTACATTATCTAAGATTTTTACTGGTGTTGGCTGATGTGAATAATTGGGTCCATTTCCTACTTGTCCAAAAGTATTGTTTCCCCAACAATATAACTCACCATTTATTGTTATTGCAGCAGATTCAAAAACTTCTTTAACATTATTTAATATTTTAATCGGAGTTAACTGATCATAATAATTACCCTTTCCCACTTCACCATAATAATTATCTCCCCAGCAATATAAATCTCCATTTTCTTTTATTGCGGCAGCTGTATCGTCATTCCATAGAAATTTTTTTACATTGTCTAATATTTTAACAGGGAGTTGTTGTGTGTCGCGGGTACCATTTCCCACCTCTCCGTCAGTATTTAAGCCCCAGCAATATAAATCCCCATTGTTTGTTATTGCAGCACTATTTGTATATGACGGATAAAATGATTCTATTTTCACACCATTATTGATACTTTCTTTATTTTCTATTTCTGATGCTCCCACCACAGATATTGATGCATTAGACGTAATAAATAATGCCATTACCAATACAACAGATAAAACTTTAAATTTTCTTTTCATATTCTTAGTCCTCCCATTCAAATTCTATACACGATGTTTTAATAGCATAGACGATTTTATAGATTGATAAAATACAGTGACTTGCCATATTATCGATTATATAGCCAGAAATCTTCTAATTTAAATACTCCTTCGCAGCCTGGTTATACATGTACATTGCTCTCGTCAAATAAACCAATCTTAAATCTGAGCTATCCTGTGCGGCAATAATATAATCCAGTGGTGAATATTCTATTGAAACAGTCTGAGTATTATTTGACCTTTTATCTTTCAATGTAATTTTAAATACATCATCTAATTCAGAAGCAGCTATATCATTTACAGTGACTATTAACTTACCATTGTTTACTGTGCAAAACGACTCTCGACAACGATTGTTCGAAAAAGCTGCTACTTCATATCTATTCATTATTTGTGACACATCAACATCCTTCTTAATGTCAAAATACAGTTTTAGCCCAGTCTGCCCCTCGCACACAAGTGATGCTCCGTAAAAACACAGATTTTCATCTTCTACATGATTACCAACATTATCATATAAAGTTTTAGTTAAAACCGGATTATTTGAATCTGTATATATCTTTTTATTTGCCAGATTATCTGTATTTATGCCAAAATAACGTTGCGCGTATGCTCCATAATTGAGCATCGCCTTTACAAGTGATATCAATTGCTCATTATATTCCGACTTATGATTCAATATATAATTTGCATAATCTGCTACTGAATATGTATAAATACGGCTCGTCTTCACTCCATTTAAATTTGGAACAATAATCTGTGCTGTAATTATTGATGTCATTTCTGCTGCCGGAACTTCACATGTGAGTACATACATATTCTCAATCTTGTCTGACTTAACAGCATCTTTCAGGCTGACATTTATTTCCTTATTTTCCGGAAGCATAAAATGTATATATGCCCCATCAGTACTAAAATAGTAATCCGGTATATCAAAATAGTAATTTATGCCAATTTGTCCCGATAAGCTTATTGAGTGCCCCTTTAGCTGAATATCATTAATATGGTCATCATCACTTACATATGCAAGCATATACTCTTCAAATTTATTGGTATTACATGTAAAACTGCCGTTTCCATTATCTTTTACGTCAATCTTTTCAATGTTACCATCATTGATATATACCAGCTCATATTTTCCGTTATAGTCCTTAAGATTATTGTATGTTTCTCTTGGAATACTAAAATCAAATCCTATCGCTTTTTCGGTCTGGTTAATATCTGTAATATGATGTTCTCCTCCGTTTTCATCTTTATGGTATACAGCTACAGACATTTCATAGGCTCCTAAAACACTTGCCCCCGTTTCACTATCTTCAATTTTTTCTTTTATGTCATTCTGCTTCTTATCAAACCCATCAAGTGAAATCTCTGATGTATCCTTATTTGCAATAAAATCATCATCATTTATTATACAATTATTAATTTCAGTCCGGACTTCATTAAGCTGCTCTGTTGTAATATTTGTGTTTGACAAATCAGGATTATCATTATTATTTATTTCATCAATCGCTTTACCCGCTGCATTCTCAACCTGTTTCTTATCCGCAGCATTAGTAATATTTGATTTCATTGTATACACAGTTACCGGAACTGTATCCATAGCACTTCCAATTTTAGCAGACACATTGGCTGTTCCTTCAGAAATTCCAGTTATTTTACCCATATTATCAATTTTAACTACCTGACCGTTGTCACTTGACCAATTGATAAATGAGTAGTATGCATTAACAGGGTCTATGGTTTTTCCAAGATTATATTCGCCACCTTGGTGAATTATAGGTTTTTGAGGAGAAATTGATATCCCATCAACACCTATGAAATCATTATATTTATAGCTTATTAAATCAGATTCATAAGATAATAGACTGGATTTTTTATCTGATACATCTCCTGTACAGGCCCTAACTCTAAACTGTACGGTTACTGTCGAATCAACAAAAGCATGTTCCATAAAAAATTGATGCAATTCATTAGCCAAATCACATTTATTATCCCTTGTGTACACCCAATGTGCATAAGCTGTATCCGAATCTCTGATAGATAAATATAATTTATAACTCTCAGCACCTTCAACCTGCTCCCAGCTTGCATTTAAATCTTTATCAAACGATATTATATCAGGTGTTGTCAGCAGTTCTTTTGAATTAAGCTTTAATTGTATCAACGGAGAATATTCCGAATAATTACCTGTAATATAGTCCTGATTGTTGTCATCTGCACAACCACACACCCTAACTCTCATTTTATAGACACCATACTTTTCAAACCAATTATTAAATAATTCCGTAAAATCATACTGATTGCTTTCGCAATCAACTGTAGTCCAGTATGTTTCTATATCATCACCAAATTCAATATAAAGTCTATAATAATCTGCGCCTTCTGCCTTTTCCCATTTTGCAATATAATCCGAATCTAAACAAATATCTTCCGGAGTGGCAATTATATTCTTATTTCTATTTATTTGATACTCAAATGATACTAACTTATCAGAATATGCTCCACTCTTATATATAGAAGAATCATTTGCACATGCACATACCTTGAAATTAACATACACAATATCGCCATGCATTTGCTCTTTACATTTTTCATTCAGATATTGCTTAAAATCAAAATTTGTATCAAAACTCTCTACAGCGTCCCAATATGTATCTGAACCATCTGAATAATCTAAATAAACCTTATAATAATCTGCATTTTTCACTTTTTCCCATGTACCAATATAGTCTTCGCTTATCTCAATTCCAACAGGTGTCTCTAATTGGATTTTTTCTCCCATAAAATATGAAAGTGTATTTACGGCTCTAGAACTAATCCCCTTATTTTCAACTCCGTTATCAGATCTGTATACAGGTGTAACTGTATAATCAATTACAACATAATCAGAAACAATATTTTTTGAATCACATATAGAATGTATTTCCTGCTGAAGATCTATTGTGTTACTATCAGTTCCAGTTGTAACACTTCCTATCAGCTTATCATCATAATAAGCAAAAACTTCCACTTCATAGTAATTTGCTCCATCAGCCTGTTCTCATGAAGCTGTAGCTGTAGTCCCTTTCAGCCATGTTGCATTGTTTACTTCGCCTGTTGTTACCGTGCTAGTTTGTTGCTTTGGAATTGCATCTGATGCATATATCATATTTGATGGTAGCACTGTGAAAACGATTTGAAGTGCCATAAGCAATCCAACCATTTTTTTATTCATATAGACACTCCTTCCCTATATTATCAAGATTAGCTTGGAATAACATCCATTTTTATATAGTTCTTTTCTTATAGTTCTATATTACTATTTTTCTTTAAACAATGCAATATAAATTAAGATAGAGGACATCTCTGTCCTCTATCTCCTAGTGTTATTATTCAATTTCCCATACAATTGCTAAAGATGTATTCCTTAAATTTATTAATTCGAAAAGATAATTATAAAACTTATCTATTTTCCGTCATTGTATACTCCATAGCCTTCTGACTATACCAATACATCGCTTTGCTGAGATTTATAAGCTTTGCATTTCCTGAATCCATAGATTTCTTTATATAAATATACGGGCTTGTTGAAACAGACATACTCTGGCTGCTGTTTTGCTTATTCGTTATCTGCACCACAAAATTATCATCCAGTTCAGTAGCATTTAAGTCATTAATAGTAATACATATCATATTTCCGTTTATGGATTTACTAACCTGCTTCTTACAATCTTTAACCGAAATATCATATTTCTTCTCAATCTCTTTAAGAGAAAGACTATTTTTATTTTCAAAATACAGTTTCATTCCTGTATCTGACTTGCATACTAATGAAGCTCCATAGTATTTGAAATCATTGTTTTCAAGGACGCCGCTTTCCTTATTAGTTATGGCATTCTTAATATCCTGTGCCAAAATCGAATCCACTTTTTTTATCTCAGCATCCGATAAAGCACTGTTAACTAATGAATCTGTCTTATATCCAAAATATAGCTGTGCCCTTGCCCCATAATTCAGTATAGCTGATGCAATGTCTGCAGCCTTGCCATACTCTTCTTTTTTATCTTTGTTTTGAACTATGGTATTTAGATAATCTTTAACCGAATACTGCGTAAGAGCATATGATTTATCCTTATAATATAATGTTGCCGTAACTTTGTCACCAATCTGAGCTACAGGAACTTCGCATGTATAAACATAGTGTCCATTCGATGTTTCTCTCTGTTTTACCTTTTGTACTCTATCACCGACTTTAAACTCAATGTACGCATCTGTATCATTTGCAGCTTCTTTGGACAAATCAATATAATATTTCAAATCAAAATTTCCATTGATAGCAACCTGATATCCATACACCGTATATAAAGCTTCTTTTATTTCAAAATTTTTAGAAACTGTACCTGAATATATTCCAGTGCCTTTTATTGTAACGGTAGCTGTACCTGCTTTTACGTTATTTGAATACTCCACCGTATAATCTGTGCCTTGTTGTAACGTAGCATATCCATATTTTACTGTTACATCCGGTTTCTTCTCTTTGCCATCATATATATAGTTGTTATTTGATAAAGTAACATTTGCCGTGCCTAGCTTTATCGTGTCCTCTTTATAAACATTAAACTCCTGAGCTGCTGTTCCGTTTGGCTCCCATAGCTGTGCATTTGTACCAGCGTCCGAACCATCATTAGAAACATCTAAACATAATCCAGTAGCATTCTTTGGAATTAAGACCTTTCCATTTTTTCCCAATGTCAAATACCATCTCTGATTACTATCACCTGTATAATCATAGCAATATACGTTAGCTCCTTTTTGATTGCTAAATTTCTCAACATCAAGATATTTTCCATCAAATAGAGACTGTATGGTATATGTACCATCTTTCATTCGTCTGAAATGCCATATATCGCTTCCTTCTGCTTCACCCTCTCCACCAACTTCCAAATTAGGATTTTTGTTTACAAGAGTACTCCATGTACTTGCTTTGATTATATTTGCATAAAAATCATCTCCAAAATTAATAAAGTTTGGAATTTTAGACTGTGTATATATACTAAATTCCTGAGCAGTTGTTCCGTTTTGCTCCCATAGCTGTGCATTTGTTCCTACTGCTGAGCCATTATTAGATATATCTAGGCACGATCCTGTTGCGTTTTTAGGAATTAATATTTTTCCACTAGAGCCATTCTTTATATACCATCTTTGGTTATTTTCTCCTGTATAATCGCTAAAGCCCACATTCTGACCATTTTTATTTCCACCATCAGAAACATCAAGATATTTTCCATCTTCAAGTGATTTAATTATATATGAGCTATCACTCTGTCTTACGAATTCATAATACTCGTTTGCATTTCCCACTTCCTTACCTATGCAAGCATTTGTATTATCATTAACCACATGACTCCATGAATCAACTTTAATTATATTAGCTATAAAATTTGTACCTATATCAAGATAATTTACCCTAAAGGTCACAGAGCTCTGCTTACTACTGCTATCATTATAAGCCGTTATATAGGCAGTATACTCTCCCTCTCCCAGATTATTTAATGTATACTCCGAGCTTCCTGAAACCTGAGTTGTAACAATTTGTTCCCCCTTATACCAGACTGAAAACCAATATCCTGTTGCATTATCTACACTGTTCCAGGTTAATGTTGCCGAATTTCCTACCGTATAGCTGTCACTGTTTTTCCAGATGGATGGTGTAGTTGTGACAGGATTTATTACCGGTGTAACATTTTCACGGCTCAAATAAGATGCTGGATTTTTTGCATATCCTGTTGAATTACCTCCTATTCTAAGTTCAAAATGTAAATGGGGTCCAGTTACATTCCCTGCCGAACCAGTTTTTGCAATGTTTTGTCCTTGTTTTACAGTATCTCCTACTTTAACTTTAAGGCTTTCTGTTGATAAATGCGCATATAACGAATATACATTAGTCCCATGTCTAATAATAATCCAATTAGCATATGAGCCTTTTCCATTTTTGTTTAATTTGGTTGCAGGACAGTTTGCCCCTTTCGAACATTTCGGGTAACCATCTGATCTATGTGACCCTGTACATCCTGAATCCGTTGCCGTTACCACAGTTCCATCAGCTACAGCATATACATCATGTCCAATACTGCAAGCAAAATCACAGCCAGTATGTCCACTATACGAACCAAAACCGCTAGATATTCCAATTGACTTATCGACTGGCCACGTGTAATTAGCAGCCAACACAATATTTGGTGGCATAATAAATATAACGCAACTCAAAACAATCACTATTGACATTAATACACTAAATATTCTCTTCATAAGCAATCCCTTTCTTGAACACTACTTTTCATACTCTTTTGCAGCCTGTCCATAAGCCCACATTGCTTTGCACAGAGTCTGCAGCCTGCTATCACCAGACTCCAATGCCTTTTTCACATACACATATGGACTTGTCTCCACAATAACTGAACCCTCATCAGATACCAGGTTTACTCCATATACATTACCGAGTTCTGCAGGTTTTATGCCTTTTATCTTTATCCAGAAAATGCTTCCGTCAACACCGGTATCATAATCATGCTTGTTTTTGTCAAGTGTGCTGATATCATATCTACTCTTTATCTGCTTCTCTGTTAGCTTATTCTTATTGTTAAAATACAGCTTTAATGAGGTAGCTGATTCACATATAAGTGATGAGCCCATATACTCTAAATCTTTATTGCTAAAAAGTCCCTGATCACTGTATGTAATAGATTTTATTATATCCTCACTCTTTATCGTTGCAGTATTGTCAGCTTTTAATATGGCATTTGCAAGATTCGTATTGTCCTCACCAAAATATATCTGAGAATACGCTCCATAGTTCAGCATTGCCTTTACTAGAGGAAGTGCCTTTTTACACTCATTATCAGTATCGGCTTTCTTAATCATCTCATTTGCGTAATCCATAACTGAACATATATAAGTACTGCTTTCTGTTCCATCTGATTTTAAAATTTTAAATGAAAGCTTCCCGGACATCTTTGCCGCAGCTACCATACTGACTATTTTTTTTACCGATTTGTCCTGATATGTTGTTGTCTCATATGACGAAATCAGCTTCTTAATGGCCTTTCCATCCGAATTTGTAATAATCATCATTGCACCATCATCACTCAGCACATCATCGGATATCTGCATGTAAATATTAAATCCAATATTATCACTCAGACTGAGCGAACTGGCAACAGGTGTCAGCTTTGGTTGTACCGAATCATATTCACATACCACAAATCTGCCAGCTTCATTCTGCACATCATCCCAATTACCTGATGAATACATCTGAAGATAATTCTGCGAGGTTCCACCATTAGGCTCGTTGGGTTCCCAGTTACTGTATGTAAACAGTTCACCTGTAATCCAAGACCATGTTCCCTCATTTGCTGTATCAGAACCTCCAAGCCATATACTCTGCTGGTAATCTGTTGAAAGGTTACGGCATCTCATGCCATTAACAAATTCATTCTCTTTCTCATCTGAAATAGTAACAAGATGTCCTCCCTTTTTCTCACAAAAGAGCTTAGCCGACTCCCAGGTCATCGATTCATTATAGAGCTCATATTTATGTCCTTTAAAATACGACGTCTCAACCGGTTTACTCATGTTGTCATCACTATGGCTGACTTTTATCACATCAAACTTTTGTGGTCCCCAGTCGTTTCCCTTATCCCATAGTGCCACATTGTATGGAGCAGTTGACTGCATATCCATTACTCTGGTATTACTGATTAAAGGTTTTATATAAAAAGCATTGTCCATTTCATAGAAATAGAACTGCTGATTCCTGTTGCCTGTATATTCATTATACGAAAGGAAATTGGTCTTATTTGCATCATTTGAATTTTCTACATCTATATATGAACCATCCAATGTATTCTGAATAACGTAGGCTCCATTTGACTGTCTCATAAATTTCCATATTTGACTGTCATCAGCTGTTGCCGCAGCGCCTGCTACATTACCACTTTGATTTGTTACATATAAATTTGTTCCCTGACATCTGAGCTGTGCATAAAATTCATCTCCCAGTCCGTATGGAATATAATCGCCCATACCAACCATGTCAAACCTGTATTTCTGCTGTCCAGCATTCCTTGAAAGGTTGTAGCATGCCACATTATATGGCTCTCCTGCTCCCATATCCACGACAAGAGTTTTGGTATTTGCCGGTCGGATATAAAATGCATCATCCATATAATATATATTAAATCTCTGCTTATCCTGTCCTGTAGCACTCCATGCGCGAATATCAGCTCCTGCCGGAACATCGCTGTCCCATTCATCATCCATCATGAGTCCATCAAGCTGACTCATTATAGTATACGAACCATCTGAACATTTATTAAAAAACCATATCTGATCATTATATCCGCTCTCAGGAGCTCCAACGATTTTGCTATCTTTGTTTGTAATATAGCATCCGGTTCCTATATTCTGAATCCTTGCTGAAAATTTATCACCAAAATTACATTTTTCAACTACAACAAAATATACCTTGTAAGTATCAACATATCCCGCACTATTTGCAACCGTCATATATGCTGAATACTCTCCTGCTCCAAGCCTGTCAGCTGAAATAGTATACGTACTTCCACAACCTTCTGTCACAACACGACCAACACCGGTCTTGTCGATTCCTATTGTATAATTGTCTGCTCCCGATGCCACAGCAGTGAATGATACCGTTTCAGACAAATCAAATAGGTAATGGTCTACCCAGAAATTTGAATAGGTTGGAGGATTTGAAGGTGGTTCCGAAAAATTTGGTCTGATAACGCCCCAAAATTTATTATAATTATGTGTAACCTTTTTACACGCACTACCTCTTGGCCAGTTTTGATCCATAGAAACAAAAGAGTGAGCATCAGCTGATAAAATAATAGCAACATGTCCATATTGACTCAATTCCTTACCCCAAACTGCAATATCTCCAGGTTGCGGTACAAAATCCGACGTATTTTTTATTCTAGTCCATCCATCCGGCAATTTATTATTGACAAAATCACAACCATTTCCTGTAGCATAACTTGCTTTTCCAAAATAAGCATAATAGTAATGAACCAGATCTACACATTGTGCTCCGTATACCTTATCATAATCAAGAAATTTTCCCTCTTGCGCATATGCCCATTTGACAGCATCTTCACGAGTTCCAGCATCACTCGCCCAAATAGTCTGCGGCATTATCGTAATTATCATAACAAACGATATAATCAATCCCATTATCTTTCTTTGCTTTTCTTTCATAAATAAAATTCCCCTTCCTGTACTTTCATTATTGTTTATAATTCTATAGTAATGCTTTTCATCTGTATCTGCAATATTTTTACCACACTAGTAATTATCAAAATACAGTTAACATTAATACAAAAACTATTCTCTTCATAAGCAATTCCTCCAAATCACTCTATAATCATTATGCCCTTTAGTACTATATTATTTTATCATTATTTTTCTGAAAATTATATATAAAAAGTTCAACATTTTATTAGTTATTTCTTACAAAAAGAATCCGCCAACCATTGCCATAACCATAGTTGAGCGGATTCTAATTTAATCGCCTTTTATTTCATTGATTTTATTGTCCGATATACTCTAATGTAGCCTTATTATACAAATACATAGCCTTACACAGATTCTGTAAATTCATATCATCCTGCTTCATTGCTTTCTTTATATAGCATATTGGAGATACCGTTCCTCTCTGTGTTCCAGCATCACTTGTAAATTCAACGGTATAATCTGAGCTAAGTTTTACCGGTCCAAGGTTCTTTATCTTAATCCAGAACAGATCTCCTTCTACCTGCATCTCACAGCCATCATTCTGAATAACATTACCCTCAGAATCATATACCTTGATTGCATATTTTTCTTTTATCTGGTTAAGTGTCAGATTGTTTTTGTTCTGGAAATACAGCTTCATGCTTGTTTCACTCTCACATATCAAAGATATATTCTGATATATCAGTTCTTCATTACCAAGTGTTCCAGTTTCTTCATTTTTTATGGCATTGAATACGCTATCACATGATGTCTGCTCTACATTACCTTCCGTCAGCTTTAAGTTTGATACCCTGTCATAGTTTGCAAGATTTGATGCATCAACTCCGAAGAAAAGCTGAGAGTATGCACCATAATCAAGCATCGCTTTCACAAGTGGTAATGCCTTCTGATACTCTGTTTCGGTTGTAGCATACTTTATATAGTCCTTTGCATATTCATATATTGAATATGTGAAGCCTTCACTCTCTTTTCCATCTGAGCCAACTATCTTCATTGTCACAGAGCGCGTGATGTATGCCGGAACCATTTTTGTATTAATCACAACAGTATTTACTCCATTATATGAAGCTTTCTTAAACTCTGATAAAGGCTGCTGTGTGACTGTCCCATCAGCTAGTGTGAACACAGCATTAGCTCCTGCATCACTTAAGAATTTCTCCGGAACATATGTATACATGTTCAATGAAATCATATCACTAAGTCCAACTGAATATCCAACCACCTTTGCATTGTCCGAACCCTCAACTTTTACATTGACACTTGCTGATTTGGTCGGGTCTGCAACACTCATTGCAGTCACAATAAGTGTAGCTGCCTTTTCATCTTCTCCTACTGTAAGCACACCTTCCTGTGAAATTGACGTAGCCTTACTCGTGTTATTTGACACACTCCATGTCACAGCATCCGATGAAAGATTAATTCCAACAATATGTGCCTCAAATGACAGACTGCCACCGCACTTTACAACAATAGCAACCTGATCCACACCGGAATCAATAATAATGTGAACTATCTGTATCTTTACTGAAGCACTCACCTTATTGTTTACGGCAGATGTCGCAACTACACTGATATTATCAGCGCCCTCATCCTTACCTACAGTAAGTGTACCATCTTTGGCAACTTTTGTATCTGCTGACTGCTGACCTGTAACAGACCATACAACTTCCTGTGATATATCATTTTCTCCAAGTACTGCTGCTGAGAACTTGTGTGTATCTCCAGGGCACATGCTGGCCGTGTTTGCAGAAAGTCTGACAGCATCCACTCTAGGAACCCTCTTTGTAATGTTCACTGTCTGGCTTGCTGTTTTTGAACTGTCCTCTGCCGATACCGCCTTTATAACAATATTCGAAGCAGCTTCATCCTTAGCAACACTCAGCAATCCATTCTCGTCTATATGAGTGTCTGCTGATTTTGCTCCTGTAACAGACCATGTGACAGCCTGCGATGGACTGTTTACACCTGATACCTGAGCAGCATATTGAATCTGCTCTCCCTGACAGACCTCCTTTAACTCCGGTGATACAGTCACCTTGTCCACTTTAGTCTTTAAATATAGCTTGTTCCAGCAATTATCTGTAACAAAATTGTAGCCTGTGGATTTATCCTTTGTGAGATATAGGTTGTTGATTTTGTTGTATGTGCCTTCTACCTGTATCTTCTGTACCTTATCACCATCAAGCTTTATAGTATGGTTTCCGGTTGGGTCAAATCGATCAGAATAGCTACTATCCTTAATTATCAAATCTCTTTTTATGCAAATAATACCCTCTGTCAAATCACCCTTACTTGCGTCAAATTCAAACGTTCCTCCCACATTCACACAATCATTGGCATTTGTCATATTCAGCTCTGCATAACAGCCTGAGTAACTTACATTTCCGGTAGAATCCACATTCTCATTTTCCATCCTGTAGTCTCCGCTGACATCCACTGTTCCTCCTGACACTGTCAAGGTATCATCAGACTGAATCAGATTTCCCTTCACCTGCAGCTTTCCTCCTCCGAGGTTTACATCACATGAAAGGTTCAGATTTCCATCCACCACTATGTTTCCACCCTTTACATTGACTCCGTTTCCTGTGAGTGTAAGATTTCCCGGTGCATACAATGTATGTCCATTTAAGTCAAGGGTTCCGCTTATCTGCAGCGTTTTTCCCTGTGATACATTCAGCGTTATGTCATGGTTGGCTTTGAAGCCTTTCATATTAGTATCTGCTACAAATACTACTTTGTCATTTTGTATGTCGAGCTCATTGAATCCCTTTCCATCTGCTATTTGTACTTTTTGTACTCCTGTTCCATTTAATATTACTTTATGCGTTCCTCCTGCAGAAAATCTATCATTGGTGGATTTACATATAAAGTCCCCTTTTACACTCATAATTCCTGCTTTCAAATCACTGACATAAGAGCTGTCATACCATGTATAATTTTCAAATGTTCCTCCTACATTTACACAGTCACTATCATTTGTCATATTTAAATATGCGTAACAGCCTGAGTAACTTACATTTCCGGTAGAATCCACATTCTCATTTTCCATCCTGTAGTCTCCGCTGACATCCACTGTTCCTCCTGACACTGTCAAGGTATCATCAGACTGAATCAGATTTCCCTTCACCTGCAGCTTTCCTCCTCCGAGGTTTACATCACATGAAAGGTTCAGATTTCCATCTACCACTATGCTTCCACCCTTTACATTGACTCCGTTTCCTGTGAGTATAAGATTTCCCGGTGCGTACAATGTATGTCCGTTTAAGTCAAGGGTTCCACTGATACACAATTCCTTTCCCTGTGATACATTCAGCGTTATGTCATGATTAGCTTTAAAGCCTTTCATATTAGTATCTGCTACAAATACTACTTTGTCATTTTGTATGTCAAGCTCATTGAATCCCTTTCCGCCACCTGCTATTTGTACTTTTTGTACTCCCATTCCATTTAATATTACTTTGTGGGTTCCTCCTGTAGAAAAACCATCATCATCTCTACATACAAAGTCACCTTTTACATTCATAACTCCTGCTTGTAAGTCACTGTCATATGTCCAAGAGTCTACATAATTTTCAAATGTGCCTCCTACATTTACTCTGTCTGCCGGGTTTGTCATAATCAATTTTGCCCGACCATTTGAGTAACTTACATTTCCCGTAGAGTCCACATTCTCATTTTCCATCCTGTAGTCACCGCTGACATCCAATGTACCACCATTTAATGTCAATGTGCCGCTTGACTGAATCAGATTACCATACACTGTACATTTATAACCATTCAAATTCAAATCCGAAGACACATAAACATCACCATAATATGTGACATTACCTGTGAGCTTCATCGGTTCTTTGATTTCCTTATTACAGCAAGCCTCTGCTGTTCTAATGAGTTCCTGTGTCACCTGCTTTTCATCAGCCTTGCTTGCTGATGAGCCGTCATCTGTAGTGGCAACATCTGTCATTCCTAAATCATCTGATACATTTGAACAGTACTCATCCTTATAGCAGTTATATAAGTCCCCATTTGCAAAAGTATAAATGAATGATATATTCTTCTTTATTCCCTGTAAGCTCTTCTTATATGAAGCCATCGCTTCTTTTTTACCATTAAATCTGCTTACAAACACGTTGGCAATGCCTTTTTCATATTTATACTCTGCATCTTTGATAGAGATATCGCAGCCCAGTTCCTGAGTCTTTAACATAAGCTCCACTGATGCATTAAATTTTTTTGCATACTCCACAGAATCTGAACTATAACGAGAATATTGCCTCTCATACTTCTTAACAACTTTTCTTATCGCGTTATCAAAGTTGTAAAGTGCTGACATCTCATAATATGTCTCTATTGTCTTATCTGTTGAAAATAAAAGGCCTGAAGCCCATTTTCCAACAGCCTGCCCAGCTGTTACTCCAATTCCACATGCACCTAATGAATCTATCACATAATCCCATATTTTGTCTGTAACCCACTTCGACACATTAGTGACCACTTCCTCACCGGTCATAATTGCGTCCATTAATTTTGCGTTCATCACTCCATCACAAATAGATGCCATATCATCACAGGCGGCAGCAAGTGTCTCATCTGTAGTATTCTTGCTCATGTCACGTAATACATCAGCATATTCTTTTGATTGTCCACATATAGCCTCAATCTTGGCCATTCTATAGACTAAGGTTTCTATGTCGTTTGCATATTGAACATATTTTCCAACATTGTTCACTGCAGAGAAAATATCATTAAACTCCCCACAGCTTTCCAAACCGGAAACAAGCTTTGCATAGCTTTCTTCCGTTAATTTACGCACATCAATATCTTTATAATATCCCTCATCCATCAGCTTTGTAACTTTACTAAGCACCGAAGCCTGAGTAGCTTTTATGCCTGCATTCATGGCATCTGTGACATTTACAGCATCAGTTCCTGTATAGATGATATCAAACAAAAAGGCCTCATAATATCAATGTCATTAAGTTAAGAATTTTGACATAATTATAAAACACATCATATTTGCAATTGTTTGATAAATATGATGTGTTTTTTTCTTTTGTCTATTTTGCAGCACAACAAAAAGACAGATTGTTTATCTGTCAAAAAAACCTTATAATTATCTATGATTAAGCCACTCTATATAGAAAGCTTACAGATGCCTGGGGTTTGACTTTGCGAGGGTCTTTTCGACCAGGTCTTACTGGTAATACATGCTTTTCTATTAGGTTAATCACATCAGGTGGACTAAGATTGCGTTTATTACGGAGATATTCTCTACAAATATAAATGGCGATTGTAAAGTTCACCTGTTTTGTTTTATCATTGTTTTTCATTTGTTTTATTACATGTGTTGTTATTAATTCACAATAGTTATACAAAAGTAATCGCGCATATATTTCTTGTTTAATAAAATCTGGTTTTCGTGCATGGAAACTTGTTAATCCTATGGCATATTTTAATTCTCTGAATGAAGTTTCTATTCCCCATCTCAAATGATAGATTTCCTTTATTTTTTTTACATCAAAAATATTTCTATCAAGATTTGTAATTATTATTTCATAAGAATTAGACCCTATAGGAAATCTAATAATACGAAATGATAATTCGTATGTTTTATCACTTTTTCGTGGAAGATAATCAAACACTTGATTTGCAGGCATCCACTTATAGCCTGCATTTTTTGTGGTCTTTGTATTTTTCCTCGAAAAAATCTGAGTGATATCTATATCAAACTCATCATTTGGAGGAAGATTTAACCCAGATGCAATTCCATTACTATTTTTATCTTTGACACGTATAGCGAATTTCCATCCTTTTTCAATTGCATGTGCAAAAATGTTATAGTTTTCATATCCTCTATCAGCAACAAGAATAACATTCTCTAGTTTCGACCTGTCAATCATTGTTGCACATGCTCTAGCCTCGTTGTAATCCGCTGCTGTTTGCACTAAAACATCGGTGTATATACGATTCAAAACATCATAAAAGGCATTTAGATGTAGTTTATTAACAATTGAACCATGCTGATTACGTTCCCAAAAAGTTTCTGGATCCTTTTGATTGGTTGCAATGGTCAAGTTACTTCCATCACATGCAATTAAACGATAGCCATGATAATTATTAGTAGTTGGAAGGTTGTCATCCGTAAAAGATTTAAACAAATATTCAAAAGCCTCTGGAAGTACTTTTGAACGTTGTTG
>ENA-OYWZ01000576-OYWZ01000576.1-human-gut-metagenome-genome-assembly--contig:-NODE-576-length-20875-cov-7.208982_pt1 | contig 20875 bp, 12 predicted proteins | sample MGYA00244841_ERZ653414 | MGnify/ENA primary metagenome ERZ653414 (study PRJEB26926, sample SAMN06164894) | human gut metagenome | biome: ENVO:00009003; feature: ENVO:2100002; material: ENVO:00002003... | reverse complement strand
CGTCGGCAGCGTCAGATGTGTATAAGAGACAGGAATTTATCAAATAAATAAAGCAATTGCACACTGGTTCCCATATTTTTACTGCACTCCCCAAGTATGCAGTACCCTCTCCCTGAAATATGGGAAGCAGCGTGCAATTGCTTTTTTATTAAGTGAAACCGGATAGGATAGATGGAGGGTGCTGGAAGGTTTTTACAACTAAAATGGAGAAGAAAGGAAAGGTAGAGCAAAAACATGAGAAGGGTAGGAAAACAGATTGTTGCCATCACGCTGGCAGCAGCAATGATGGGGTCACTGACACCGGAGGCGTGCACATTTTTACAGAACGAGATTGTGTATGCGGCGGAAACAAATGAAGCGTCAGCACCAACAGTAACACGTACAGAACTGTACAAAAATGAGGACGCAAAAACAACAGAAACCATTGATTTTTCAGAATTGAAAGAAGATGACTGGAATGGTGAAGGAAAAATTACTTTTGTATATGATGAATCCATCAATGGCTCGTCGGGAAATGTGAATGAAGAGTATGAATTAACTGCAAAGGTAACACTGGATGAAACATCCTATCAGTCGCTGGATGCAGATAAAGCGCATCTGAATATCCAGGGTGTAACAAAACTGGGATCAAAATGGGGATGGAACAACAGTACGGATTGCCAGTGGCTGCAGAAGGATTCTTTTATGAAAGTTGGGGAGAATTATTCAGCTGATCTGAAAGTAAAGTTTTCAGGAATAACACCGGATACATTGATGGATGTTGAATTCGTTCTTGTGGGAACCGGATTTAAGGGAACTGTGACATTTTCAAATGTAGTTCTCACAAATTTATCAAGCGATAAACAGGAACTGACCAAACAGGAGCCAACCGTTCTCTCTGATTTAAATGATGAATCCCAGGTAAATCTGTGGGCAGGTGAAACCGGATATCAGTATTTCCACGGTGGAACAAAAAATGCTGCTCCGGAACTTTCCTATGACGCAAATGGCGGAGACGGAAGATTAAAAGTAAGCCTGAATTATACAGCCAACTCCGGCGAATCATGGAGTGAGGCAAAAGTGAAATTCACACCGGAGACACCGGCTGATATCAGCAATTATAATCAGGTGAGTGTGGATTTGATTTATCCGGAAAGCAGTAATATTTCCAAGATAAAATTTTTCTCCAACAGCGGAATCAATAAAGATACCAGCATAGATTCGTCCGAGGCAACAGATGCAGGAAACGGATATAAGAAAGTTACAGTTACTTTAGGATTTTCTCCGTCTGCCACACCAATGGATGATCTGACAATCGGACTTATCGGAGCCAACAGTTCCTTTGCAGGGGATGTTTATCTGGATAATCTGATACTTTCCCAGAAGGATGCCAGTGGTGATTTTGTGACAATTACCGCAACACCGAATACAGACGGAACACAGGCAAAACCAGAAGCAACAGATAAAACCCTGACCATGACAGATCCGGATGCCAGCAATAGCGCAAAGGCATTGTATGCATATCTGCAGGGACTGACCGAAAGTGATCAGGTACTGTTCGGACATCAGAATGATGTGAGCCATTCCGTAGGAAACAACGATCTGGGAGATGTAAAAGATGTGACCGGTTCCGTCAGCGGTATTTTCGGCATTGACTCCCTGGCATTGTTTGGAAGCGAGGCTGGTGGTACGGATGCGGCATCTGCACTGCAGAATTCCATTGACTACAGCAAAAAGGCGGCCAAAAACGGTGCAATCGTTACCTTATCCACCCATATGCCGAATTTCACCAACGCAAAGATTAAAAAGAATGCAGATGGAACCTACGATTTCTATAACTGTGATTTTAATGAAGCAAAAGATTTATCTGGTGATTCGTTAAAGAAGATTTTGCCTGGTGGAGAGAAGAATGAGGTATTTAAGGCATATCTTGATACGATTGCATTCTATGCCAATGCATTGGAAAAAGAGAATATCCCGGTGATTTTCCGGCCATTCCATGAGGATACCGGCGGCTGGTTCTGGTGGGGCAGTGCAAACACCGCAGAAAGTTACAGGAGTCTGTATGCATATACCAGAGATTATCTGGAATCCAAAGGCGTGCACAATATGCTTTATGTGTATTCGCCAAACGGACCGCTGGAGACCGAGGCAGAGTATATGTCGCGGTATCCGGGAGATGCCTGTGTAGACATTCTGGCATTTGATTATTACAACGACTTTAATACTTATCCGGCAGAGAGTGATACTTCATTCTTTGATCATCTGGATCAGACCTGTCAGGTTGTATCATCACTTGCAAAACAGCATAACAAGCTGGCTGCGATTTCGGAGACCGGTGTACGTGTGATGAAAAAGGATGGAAGTGATAACGAAGGGCTTCTTGTAAAAAATAATCCGGTCAGTGAGGCAAAGTCGGGTGTGAACTGGTATCAGAAAGTGAATGATATCGCAAAGAAAAACGACATGCCATATTATATGGTATGGGCAAATTTCAGCGATACCAATTTCTATGTGCCGTATAAATACAGTGATACCATGGGTCAGGAAATGATCAATGAGTTTATTGATTACTACAACAACGCGGATTCAGTATTTGGAAACGGTACGAATTTCTATGGAAATATCGATAAGTACGCAGGAGTAAAGACGGATAATTACAAAGATGTCAGCGGATACATGGTAGCACCGTTTGATATGGATACGATTTTAAAGCCAACTGCATTAAAGGCAAGTGTTTCCAATGCCGGTGAGGTATCGTTTGTTGTAAGGGATACGGCAAAAGGCAAACAGTTGACATTGCCGGCTGCAAAAGGCTCCGATGGATGCTATACGGCGCAGCTGACACAAAAGGAAATGGATCAGATCGGAAAAACAGATGTAGCATCCATTACACTTGTTGCAGATGGAAAAGAACTGTCCACGATCACAAATCTGAGTATCGGAAAAGAAAAGGACAAAGCTCCGGCAGGTGTGCTGGAAAATTTTGACTACTATGTCGGGAGTAATGGACTTCTGGATGCAGCTTACGGTGGAAATTCTGCCGCTGGATGCAGTTCGTCCTTTACGCTGGATCAGGAGCATAAGGCAGACGGTACATATGGTGCTGCATTTCATTACAAATTAAAAACAACCGGTTCGGAAGTCTGGACGGGTCTGGTAAATGCAACTCTGGGCAATACAGATTTTTCAGCCTATAATGCATTGAAATTCTGGACAAAACTTGATGGAAAAGGGCAGAAGGTTGTTGTACAGATCAAGGCAGGAGGAGAAGAGTATGAAGTATATCTGACCAATCTTGCGAAGACAGAAGATGCCTATGAAGTAACCGTTCCATTCTCCGCTTTTAAAGGGAAGACGGGTGGAAAACTTAGTGGGGATGCTTTAAAAGATGTGCAGGCATTCGGACTCTGGTGTAATTCCAACCCGGCAGGTTCCGCGGTAGATGTGGAATCGGTACTTTACTTTGATGCATTCAAAGGAACAACGATCAGTGATGCAGAAGCTGCAAAAGCAGATGCCGATGGCCTGATTGCGGTAAAACAGACCAGCCAGAGTGGAAATAATGGCGGAAATTCTTCCTCCGGCAGCAGCACCTCTGGTGGAAATTCCGGCAGCACAACAACACCGGATACAAAACCATCGGAAACCCGGAAAACGGACAAAACATTTGAGAATATTGCAAAAGATACAAATGCGACACTTACCGTTGAAAAGAACGATAAGGGAGAAGTGACAGGTGCCCGGGCAAAGCTGGAAAAAACAGTAAAGAACGCTTCCGAGACAAAGAAGACTACAATTTCAGCAGATGTGGTTGCAAAATTAGTCAAAGAGGCAGGAACCAGCGACATCACGATTACCCAGACAACAAAGAACGCTTCCGGCAAAGTGATGAACAGCGTATCTGTCAATGCGAAGGATCTGCAGGCAGGTAAAAAGCTGACACTTGTAAAAGTTGATAAAAAGACAGGAGAAAAAGTCCTGATCAGCAGCAGGACTTATAAGGTTTCCAAAGACGGAACGGTGACAGTGGATACCAAAGATGCCGGTGATTATGTACTGCTGAATGAGAAGGATGCAAAGGCTCTGAGCAGTAAAATCTTAAAGAGTGTTGCATTAAAGGATATCAAGAAAACGGTTGCAAACGGAAAGAAGGCAAAAGTTACTTTTGACAAGAACCTGAACATGGAAAATGTAAAGAAGATCACTTATACATCTTCCAAAAAGTCGGTTGTAACCGTGAATAAAAATGGTACAATTGTCGCAAAGAAAGCTGGCAAAGCAGTGGTGAAAGTAAAAGTCACTTTAAAGAACGGAAAGACAAAGACTGTAAAGATGACGATCAAAGTTACAAAGTAAATTTACAGGAGTCTCGTCAAAATTTTAATAAGAAAAAGACGGTTTCGCAGGAAATCGTCTTTTTTCTTACCCATAATTGTAAAGAGAAGCGTGTGCGTTTTTTCGGGGGAATTGATTGTAATTTCAGGAACCTTTGTTTATACTAAAATCAATAGAAAAGAGAATGAGAAGGAGAACATTTATTATGGCAGGAAAACACATTTCCATTCCGGCACTTTTAAAGATCGGTGCGGGTGCATTGGACAATCTGGGGATTTACTTAAAAGAGTTACAGTTACAGAAAGTAGTTGTATTGTTTGGAAACGGTCTTGTAGAAATGTTTGGTTCTACCGTTATGGAAGCATTGCAGCAGGAGGACATTGATATTTTAGAATATCAGGAACTTGATACCGTGCGGTTGGAAGATCTGACCAGTCTTGCATTTTCCATGCCGGCGAAGACGCAGGCAGTCATCGGCATCGGTGGCGGAAAAGTGATTGATGGTGCGAAATATTGTGGATTTCTGCGAAATCTGCCGTTTATCAGCATCCCGACATCGGCATCGAGCGATGGCTTTTCAAGTGCCAGTGCTTCCCTTCTGGTGGAAGGACGCCGCAAGTCCGTTCCGGCAAAACTTGCATATGGGATTGTGGTGGATACAAGGATTATCCGCAGTGCACCGGAGAAATTTTTATATTCCGGAATCGGCGATATGGTATCAAAAATTACGGCACTGTATGACTGGATTTTTGAGGAAGAACATGGGTACGGAAAAGTCAATGATTTTGCTGTCATGATTGCAAAGAAAGCAGTCAACAGTTTTGTGCGCACACCGTTTACTTCGATACAGGATGATCTGTTTTTAAAGGAACTTCTGGATTCTCTTGCAATGAGCGGAATTGCAAATGAGATTGCGGGCAGCAGTGCGCCAACGAGCGGCAGCGAACATCTGATTTCCCATGCGCTGGACAAGATGCTTGAGCATCCGCAGCTTCATGGTATTCAGGTTGGCATTGCAACCTATCTGATGAGTGTTGTGCAGGATCATCGTTACCGGAGGGTAGACACAATTTTTATGCAGACGGGGTTCTGGGATTATGTAAAAACACTGGATCTTCGGCGAGAGGATTTTGAGAAAGCAGTTGATCTGGCACCGTCGATCAAACCGTTCCGCTATACGTATCTGCATGAGCAGCAATATAGGGATCGCGCGAAGGAACTCCTGCATACAGATGCGCGGCTGCAGGAAATCCTGAAATAGAGAGGAAAATAAATTACAGGATATACAATGATAAAAGTAGCAATATGTGATGATGATATACAATTTATTTATAAATTGGAACAAAGTATTTTTCGGTTTGCAGAAATGAAAAGAATAAAAGTGGATGTTGACGGTTATACAAGTGGAGCAGAATTTATTCAAAAACTGCAGCAAAGCGAAAGGTATGATTTGTTATTTTTGGATATTGAATTAGGGGACAGCTCGGGGATTATCGTTGGAAACTGGATTCGATCCCAGATCCAATATGAATCCATGCAGATTGTTTTTGTATCGGCAAAAGAAATGTATGCCATGCAGCTTTTTGATCTGCGTCCAATGAATTTCCTCGTGAAACCCATACAACAGGAACGAGTAGATTATATATTAGATGAATATGAAAGGCTGTATCAGTTTCAGCCACATATTATAGAAATTGGGAAAGGAAGAAATGCGATACGGATAGAAGAACATTCTGTTTTTTATTTGCAGAGCCTTGCCAGAAAAATTCAAGTGGTAACAGCAAATGATACATTATGTGTGTATGGAAAACTTTCGGAGGTTATTCCTGCGTTGAATCCGCATTTATTCTGCGTGGTACATAAATCTTATGTCATTAATCTGCGGTATGCAGAATCTTTTCAGAAAGACAGCGTACACATGATCAATGGGGATGACATTCCGGTCAGTCGGTCTATGAAAAATAACCTTGATCATGCAATTGTGGAAAAGATGAGGTGTGGTGGGTGAATAACATAGAAAGAATATTTGAAGCGGTATGTAACATATTAAGTGTGTATGTAAGTTTTAAAGTGACGGATGTTTTTCTGGAAAAGAAAACTGCCACGGATGGCAAATATTGTTTATGTGATCGTATGGCTTATTAATACAGTTGTTGCATTTGGTTTTCGAAATGCCATGGGAACTACGGTGAGTATGGTACTGCTTCTCTGGGCGGCAGAAGGTATATTGTATGAAGGAAGTATACTACAGAAAATAATGGCAGGTTGTTTTACAGTATTGCTGGGGCTTACCATTGAATTTATCCTGTATTATTATCTGGGAGATTTTTCTTTGTTTTCCGAAGGGCGGGCAATGGGAACCATCACAGGGGCAATGGTCAATCTGCTCATAGCAATGGGAATAAGACAGGTGATATGTCGGCGAAGGGTTATGGAAACACAGAACTATTACTTTATGATTCTTGTATTAGCCGGAAATATTGTCTGGATATATGCTCTTGAGAGTGTATCCGGCGAAAATTCGCCAAAAACAGTATTATCACTGGCTATTATGATCGTTGTAGATCTTGGAATGTTCTATTTGTATGACCGTTTGGGAGAAGCTTATCAGGATAAAATGCAGCAACGGCTTTTAAAGGAACATATGATGGCCTATCAGGAGCAGATGCATATCATGCAGCAGAATCAGAAAAAGCTGGATTCTTTGCGGCATGACATGAAAAACCATATGTATCTTCTGCAGACATATCTTAATGAAGGAAGGTATGATAAGGCACAGGAATATGTAAATAAAATGAGTGAGCATTTGCAGACGGAGCATAAGTATGTGAATACGGGGAATCTGGAACTGGATATGATTTTGAATCATAAACTGGCAAAAGCGGAGGCAATGTCCTGTCAGATTCAGTCGCAGATCGTGATTCCGTGCCAGTTGCCAGTGGATGGATATGACTGGAATGTTTTGTTTGGAAATCTGTTGGACAATGCAATTGAGGCAATGGAGCAGATAAAAGATCGTTTTTTGGAGATTCGGATACAATACGACAGGGGAATTCTGGGTATACAGGTGAAAAATACGTTTGATGGAAAAGTCAATAAACAGGGAGAACGTTTATTGACAAGGAAGAAACAACAGGCATTGCATGGAATCGGTATGCAGAATATTTCAGATGTTGTAGACAAATACGGGGGATGGAAATCTATAAATATCGATGAAAATATATTTGAGGTTCAGATTGTGTTATATCTTTGAAAAAATCCCATGGTGTATGCTATGGGATTTTTAATGCAGATTTTGACGAAAATCAAACCAATTTTAACATGCAGAAAGAATAATGGGAAAAATGAAGTATAGTATACACAAGAGAGGGGAAATAGCCATGAAAAATATTTTAAAAATAATGCTTATGATGATTACAATTTATACGATAGCAGGTTCTGCTGTGTATGCCGCGGAAATACCGGTTTCAGATCAGGATCAGTTAATAACGAGCCGTGATTGGACAGAAATCAGTAATTTACAGGATGAAATGAAAAAAGAAGAGCCGGATGCAACCATCGATTATGACAAGGCATTAAAAGTATATGTGGATTGTAATCTTATAAAATTGCAGACGGCAGATACGAAAAAACTCACAAGTGCTCTGGAAAGTGCAAATTATGTATGGGTCATTCCTTTTAAAATGGAAAAGACATATGGAATGTTTACCGTAGCCAAAGGACTTCCTTTGAGTGAAGAAGCAAAGTCTGTATTGACAAAAGCAGAACAGGAAGAAGTAAAAAATCATGCTGGAAAATGGATGCTTACAGAGACAGCAGAACATACAGTGGAACCTTACTATGATATACTTCTGGAAAAACGAGAGGCATTATCGGACTGTACGAGAGTAGTACTGGTGGGAAGTCAACCGGGAATGAGACAGCCGGTTGCACTTGGGATGGATGATGAAACAGCACGTATCTGGATTTCGTTGGGGTATCAGTATCCGGTTATGGAGAAAATTCCGGAAACTCAAAATGTGGAAAGCGGTGTCTATTCATTTGATTCTGTAGCGGAGATTTCAGATACTTATATTGAAGATTCTGAGGTAAGTACAGGAGCTGGAGTACAGAGCAGAAGTTCGATGAAATATGTGGCTGGCATTGGAATTATAGTGATAGGAAGCATATTAATCTTTAGTGTTTTAAAGAAAAAGAAATTGGAGCAATCTGGTGAATGAAGAAAATCAGTCTGTACTTATTAATTTTTACAATGCTATATTGTCTGTGTGCGTGTGGAAAAAATTCTGATGCAAAATCAAACAGTAGAGAAGATGATGGCAGAAAAGAACAAAAGATAATCATATCATCAATTCAGGTTGCTTCAAATACGAAGGTTATGCGTGCAAAGGTGTTCCTTCCGAACGTAAAATCTTTGGAAGGAACAAATTATTGGTTAGGTGGGTTAGATACTACCAGTAAGGTGGATGTAATAGATACAGGTGATGGTATTCAGATCAATGTGTGCGGCTTTTATTCCGATGATACTGCGTGGAAAAATCCGAAAGTATATAAGGGATTTCAATCACCGGATAATTCAAATACGCCATTAAAAAATGTTTTGGTTAAGGGAAAAGTTGTTCCAATGAAGGAGAAGATGTTAAAAGCGGATGTTAAGAAAACAAAAAAAACAATCCCTGTTGAAATTACACCTTATACGGTTAGTATTTGTCCCGTCAATGACTGGAGAGAAAAAGGGTGTTTTTATCATGTAGTTGCAACAACAAAAGACGGAAAGCAATATTCCATAGGAGAGTTACCTCTTACCGATGACAGAAAAGGAGCTGAAAAAAAGAAACATCCTTTCATGGATGGTACAGATCTTGAAGAGCTTGGAGATGGCTATGCATCTGCAAGTGAAATGAAATATTGTGGGGCTCGTTATATTTTCAATCAGAAGATTGATATCACACAGATAGAACAGATAGAAATAATAAAATATAAAATCAGCAGATGATATAGGTATAAAAACAGGTATAAAAACAGGTCATAAATTTGTTGACGATGATAGGAAACCATGTTAGGATGATGGCAGAGACTATCAATGAAGTGACAGGGGAATGAGTTTTTGACTCATCCCCCTGTTCTGATTATCAGGAGAAATGGATGAAAAAGAACAAGCAGATGAAACCAGACAATGTAGCAAAACGTCTATGGGCATTTTTTATCGTGCTCACCATGTGCATTACCGTGCAGCCTGTCGTGCCGGTAAAGGCGCAGGAGGCTGTACAGACAGCGGCAAAAACAATCTATACGGAATTTAAACATGGAAATTCTACCCATTCTGGAGATGGAAGCTATGGAAATCCCTACAATTTATTTGAGGATGCCTATGCGGCTGCCGGCAATGGGGATGAAATCTCAATTTTGGGAAGTGGTGCTTTTTTAAATGCCGAGGCTGCGGAACCGTTTATTTTTGATAAAAGCGTGACCGTCAATGGAAATGGAAATACTTTTTCCAACCGTAAGGGGGGATTTATCCTGAATACGGATGTGACATTTAAAAACATTACGCTGCGGTTTTCCAATCGTCTGCACGATGCAATTTTTGCAAATGGGCATAAACTTGTTCTTGAGAATGTTATGTGCGACAGCGGATTCCGCTATGTAGATATCTTTGGCGGATCCCTTTATGAGAATGGAAAGAATATGGGGAATCATCCGGGATCAGAGGCACAGATTCTGATTACGGGTGGTGGTACCAATCTGGGGAATATTTATGCCGGTTCCATGAACGGAACATATGACGGTAAGACACAGATCGTGCTTGCGCACGTTTCCGGTACGCAAAATGGGGAAATCTATGCATCCGGTGCCATTGAACCATATGTAAATCAGGATGACTGGTTTTCCACGCAGGAGCCGGATCCACCGGCAGCGGATGGACAATATACGGTTTCCGGCGATGTGGAAATTTCACTTACCGGTTCCGACACGAAACAGGTGTACGGAGTATCTGAAAATCACGCAGGGAAGACATTTCTGACCATAGATACCGACCAGTCCTATACCGGAATTCCAGGTATAAGCAAAGTAGGAAACCTCACAGTAAAGGGCGGTGGAACATTTGCACCGGCAGCGTTGGACAGCTGTACGGTCAGGCTGGAAGGGGCAAGTGCGATTGATCTTTCCCAGATGGAAACTCCACAGGTACATTCGATTGTGAGTGCGGATTCAGCAGGAAACCGACTGATCTTAGGAAAAGAACAGACGCTGAATGTTACAGATACCATTACGGGTGCACTTACATTTGAAACCTTAAATGGAAGAAATGGAAAATCCGGAATTGCGGAGTATGATCACACCTATCTGGAACTTGGAAGGGCTGCGGATACGGCGGTTTCTTTTACACCGACAGACGGACAGGCGGGAATGACACTGGAACGGACATCGTCTGGAAACGGAGAAATCTGGAAAACCAGTGAGTTGTCAGGGGATGGACCGGTTGCGGTAAAAAATATGACCATAAATAATCCGGTAATTACCACAACGGTTTCAGAGATTTCTGGAGGTAGAAAGTCATATCTGGCAGACGTGAGCTGGCCGGATGAAACAGATGAGACATATAAAGAGTTAATCTATGTTCCGTTACAATATGAAGTGACATTTAATGGGAAAACACTTTCTTCAGAGACGGTTACGAATGATGAAGGTAGTTTTATTTGTATTCCGGATTTTAATTTGATGTTCGAAACGGGAATAGAGGAGAATGCGATCACACTAATGTGCTATCGCACGGCTAATAGTTCTACGGTAAAACCGGGAACCTACCATATCACAATCCGTCCATTTTCAGCAGGTGAACAAATTGAGCAGAAGGTAGTTCTGATTGTAAACAAAGATCCGGATACATCTGGTTCGACGGCTACTTCAAAGGAAACAACCACTACGATAAATGGATTACCAACGGCCGTGTCCATGCAGGATGAACTGAATCTTACCGTGCAGACGGTCTATACAGATAGCAGCTTACAGGGAAAGAACGTGCCGTCTGCTGGTTTTTCGGTATACATTAACCAGACCCCTTATGAAGTATCCGGCATCACACTTCAAAACGGAGAGGCAGCCATAAAGATTCCGGTTTCAGAGGCAAACGGATTTCATATGGGAGAAAATGCAATTACAGTTTCTTATGCAGGAGCAACGAATGAAAACTACAGGGCACTTCCTTCCCAGGCAAACGAAACCGTGACGGTAAATCCAATTGCCGTAAAGATGCAGTATGATACCATCCAGCAGACAGCTGCATACACAGGGCTGAAACAGAGCTGCTTTGTTTCCACGGTAAATGTAGTCCGAAAGGACAACGGAAAGACGGTAGATTCGCAGGTAAAGCCTGAAGTTTTCTATCGGCAGGATGGGAAAAATGTTGTTCCGGTGCAGCCGGGCAGCTATGAGGTGTGGTTTAAAGTAACTGGAAACCAGTACGATGTGATAGAGGAAAAAGTCGGAACCTTTACCATTACAGCGGCGAAACCATCGATTCGCCTTACGGCAGAGACAGAAAACGGTAATTCCGTACATCTGTATGCAAAGGTAGATGGAGTCCGAAATGGCAGTATTCCGCTTGGTTCGATTTCTTTTTATCAGGACGGAACCATAATAAAGGCACAGGAAAAACTCGTATATGGGGAAGCCGATACGGTTGTATCAGGCTTAAAACGTGGCGGTTCTTATCAGTTTAAGGCAGTATATGAGCCGGATGATAAGGATGGACAGACTTATTACGAAACAGTGACAAGTGAAGCCGTGACCGTTACAATCAAAGAGGACAGTTCCACCGGAGGAAGTGGAACAACCGGAGGCGGCTCATCTTCCGGAGGAAGTGGAACGACCGGAGGTGGCTCATCTTCCGGAGGAAGTTCCGGTGGCGGAAATACTTCGGGTGGTGATACTGCCGGAGGGGGAACACCATCCAACGGAAATAAAACCGATGCAGAAACACCGTCTAACGGAAATACAGCTGGTACAGAAACACCGTCCGATGGAAACGCGGCCGGACAAAATATACCAACCGTGACCGTTACCGGAACCCGGGAAAATAAAGCCATCAAAACAACGGTGACCGCTGATCTGATAAAACAAACCATGGAAGAAAATAATGGAAAACACACAGATGTGACGATCCGGGTCACCGATCCGGCTGGCAACATAAGCTATACACTGACTGTAAATACAGCAGACATACAGACCGGAAACAAGCTGTATGTGTGCGCAAAAGATCAAAAGACAGGTGCCTATGTCCTTGTAAACGACAAGAGTTATACGGTTACAAAAGCCGGAAATGTGAATTTTTCAGCAGATTCCAATAAGAATTACGTCCTTATGGATCAGAAAGATATGGATCAGGTCACAACGAAAATATTAAAAACGGTTACATTGAAGAATAAAACCGTTCAGGTGAAGAAGGGAAAACAAAAGAAGGTTTCTCTGGCAGCCACCTTAAATATGGACAATGTAAAAAGCATTTCTTATCAGAGCAATAACAAAAAAATTGCATCTGTAAACAAGAAGGGTACCATAAAATCGAACAAAAAAGGAACTGCGTCCATTCGCGTGACAGTAACCTTAAACAATGGAAAGACCAAAGTTTTAAAATTAAAAGTCAAAGTCAAGTAGCAGATGCAGGAAAAGACAAAACCCCGGAAATAAATATCCGGGGTTTTTGTTTTACCTAGAGAGAAAGTGCACACTGATCAATTTTTTTCAGTTCCTCCTCCGTAAATGGAGCAGAGTTTAACACTTTCAGATTTTCAAGAATCTGTGCCGGGCGGGAAGCTCCGATCAGAACGGAAGTAACCACACCGTCCCGGATCACCCATTTGAGTGCCATCTGTGCGAGGCTTTCACCACGGGCAGCCGCAATCTCATTCAGGCTCCGGATACTTGCCATCCGTTTTTCATCAAACTGATCCGCATGCAGGAAACGTCCGTCCGTGTTGACACGGCTGTCTTTTGGAATACCGTTTAGATAGCGGTCGGTCAGCATACCCTGCGCGAGCGGGCTGAAAGAAATAATTCCTTTCTTCCCATCTGCTGCGGCCTGTTTTAAACCGTTTTCTTCAATGGTACGGTTAAAGATATTGTAGGAATTCTGGTTGATAATAAATGGGCAGTGCAGATCTTCTAAGATGGCAGCTGCGCGTTTCATGGTTTCCCCGTCGTAGTTGGACAGACCGACATACAGTGCTTTTCCGCTTCGCACGATCTGGTCGAGTGCACCCATGGTTTCTTCCAGCGGCGTATCCGGATCCATGCGGTGGTGATAGAAAATATCCACATAGTCCAGACCGAGCCGTTTTAAGCTCTGGTCAAGGCTGGCAATCAGGTACTTGCGGCTGCCCCAGTTTCCATAAGGTCCCGGCCACATGTCAAAACCGGCTTTGGAACTGATGATCAGTTCATCGCGGTAGGAAGAAAGCTCTTCCCGAAGGATCTTCCCGAGATTTTCCTCCGCACTGCCCGGCTGCGGTCCATAGTTGTTTGCCAGATCAAAATGTGTGATCCCGTGGTCAAATGCCGTAAAGCACATCTGTCTCATATTTTCATACACACCGGTATCTCCGAAATTGTGCCAGAAGCCCAAAGATACTTCCGGCAGCATCAGTCCGCTGTCGCCGCAGCGGTGGTATTTCATGGTTTCGTAACGTGATTCATTTGCGTGATACATAAGAAATCCTCCTTAGTTTGTAAAAAATTTATCATAAATGCCAAATCCAAAGATAAAAAGCACAATCAGCGGCAGAATATAGGTAATGTAGCCGCGCATCCAGTTTTTAATTTTTAATCCTTTTCCGGTATTGGCTTCGGTTGTGTAGTTTTTCCAGCCCCAGCCGTAGCGGCTTGTGCAAAACAGCAGATATACCAGGGAACCGAGAGGCAGGAACAGGTTGCTTACCAGAAAATCTTCCAGGTCAAGCACAGACCCGCCAAAGATTGAAAAACCTTTCCAGTTCCATACATTGTATCCGAGTACACATGGCAGGGAGAGTACAATGATCAGTACCAGATTAACGGCACAGGATTTCTGGCGGCTGCATCCGGTCAGTTCCATACCGCAGGAGATGATGTTCTCAAATACTGCCAGGATTGTGGAAAACGCTGCAAAAAACATAAACAAAAAGAACAGGCTTCCCCAGAGTCTGCCAAGCGGAATATGGTTAAAAATATTCGGCAGGGTGATAAAAATCAGGCTTGGTCCGGAAGTCTGGTCAACATGGAACGTAAAGCATGCCGGAAAAATGATAAGTCCGGAGGTGATAGCAACAAATGTATCCAGAATGGCAATATTTACCGATTCACCAAGCAGAGAGCGTTCCTTTCCGATATAACTTCCCAAAATTGCCATCGCGCCGATTCCAAGGCTTAACGTGAAAAATGCCTGGTTCATGGCACCCGTAATGGTTTTTGCAATACCGATCTGTTTCATCCGTTCAAAGTCCGGGATCAGATAAAAGGCAAGGCCTTCTTTTGCACCATCCATAAAAAAGCTGTTGACCGCCAGAATGATCATGATGATAAGCAAAGAAGTCATCATGACCTTTGTTACTTTTTCCAGACCGTTCTGCAGTCCACGGGAGCAGACAAATACGCCGGCGCAAACAACTACCACCATCCAGAAGCCCATGGTCAGAGGTTTGCTCAGCATTGTGGTAAACTGTCCGGATACACCGTCGGCATCCAGTCCCTGAAACTGTCCGGTGACCGTCATATAAAAATAATGAAGCATCCAGCCGGTGACCGTTGTATAAAACATCATAAGAAGATAGCAGCCGATCAATGTGATAATCCCGTGGATATGCCATTTCTGTCCGGGTTTTTCCAGTGCATGGTAGGCTTTGACCGGACTTTTCTGGCTGGCACGCCCAACCGCAAATTCCATCGTCATGATCGGGAGTCCGAGAATAATCAGAAACAACAGATAAAACAGCACAAAGGCACCGCCTCCGCCCTGTCCGGCAGTGTATGGAAATTTCCATACGTTTCCGATTCCGATCGCACATCCGGCTGACAGGAGAATGAATCCCAGACGGGATTTTAATTTTTCTCGTTCTTCCATAAAATAATCCACCTTTTTGTAAACATTGTATAAAATACAAACGAAATTATACAATCTGTTGTGAGAAGTTTCAACCCTTTTTGACGAAATTTTACCAGGTATGTGTTGTATTTTTTTACAGATACTAGAGGAGAAGGTTGCGGAGTGTTCATGTTCTGCAATCAACAAGATTATCTTATGGAAAGAAAGAGGTATAAACCATGGTTTTAACAGAAAAAGAGATGGCTACAATTGAGGATCTGCACACACAGGAACTTTCCTGCGTGGAGAAGTACAAACGTTACGGACAGGAAGCAAAGGACCCGGTGCTTCGGGATTTGTTTGCCGATCTGGAAAAAAAGGAGCAAAAGCATGTGGAGTCTCTGGAACAGGTCATGAAAGGCAGTGTCCCGTCCTGCAACGTCAATGACAGGGATGGAAAGATGTATGAGCCAAAGGCAACATATGATTCCATGACCAATCCGGAAGATAAGAAAAACGATAATTTCCTTGCTACAGACAGCATTGGTTCTGAAAAAATGGTGTCCGGAACGTATAATACCGATGTGTTTGCATTCGGGGATTCCGATGTGCGCAAACTTCTGGCAGATATCCAGGTGGAAGAACAAAACCACGCGGAGATGCTCTATAAATATAAAACCGTAAACGGCATGGCATAGGCCGTCATGTGGAGTGGATGTCCCAAAGCATCCACTCTTTTTGTTTTTACAAAAGGATTACAGAAACCGGATAGTACATCTTACATAACCCGTTTATTATAAATTCTGTAATAAATCTTACAGATTTCACAAGGAGAACAAAAGAATTATGAGAAAAAATGTGATGAAACTTACAGCAGGAGTTCTCTCCACCGCTGTATTGGCAGGAATGTTTGCCACTGGTATCCCGACAAAGATTGCAGCAGCAACGGAACACTGGAATGATGCTTCCCGGGAGTCTACAGACTGGAGCAACTGGAAAAAGAACTGGGCTGCTTATAGCAGTGAGTATGAACATGTATCACTGACTCCGGGTGCGGATGAGACAAAATTAAATTATGCATGGTACAGCAAAACGGCTGAGACTCCAAAGGTGAGAATCTCTACCAGACAGAATATGGATGGTGCGACAGAGTTCACCGGAGCGCAGACCGAAGCTGTGACCATAGATACCACGAAATATTTTTCCAATAAAGTAACCGTAAGCGGTCTCAAAGAAAATACCAGCTATTATTATCAGGTATTTCAGGATGGAAAGTGGCAGGATACACAAAACTATACCACACAGGCATTTGATGAATTTTCTTTTCTGTATGTCGGAGATCCGCAGATCGGGGCTTCCAAAGGCCAGACCAGCAGTGAGAGTGAAAAGATGGAAAATGCAGGAAATGTTGTAACTTCTGCACCGGAAAAAAATCTTGCAGCAAGAAATGACAGCTATAACTGGAACAACGTATTAAATGAAGCACTCGAGGATCATTCCGATGTAAGTTTTCTTGTGTCCGCAGGAGATCAGGTGAACTACGGAAGCAACGAGCGGGAATATGCAGGATATCTTGGGGCAGAGGCACTGACTTCCCTTCCGGTAGCAACGACCATTGGTAACCACGACAGTGTTTCGAATCAGTACAGCCTGCATTTTAATAATCCAAATGCTTTTTCCGATACCGATACCAATTATGTACAGGGAAAGACAAAGGCAGGAACCGATTACTATTATCGTTATGGAAATGTCCTGTTCATTGTTCTTGACACAAACAACTATAACTGTGCAACGCATGAGAATGTCATGAAAAAAGCAATCAATGAGAATAAAGATGCCAAATGGCGTATTGCGGTATTCCATCAGGATATTTACGGCAGTGGTTACGACCATTCCGATTCCGATGGTATGGTGCTTCGTACACAGCTTACTCCACTGATGGATAAGTATAAGATTGATGTGGTGATGCAGGGACATGATCATACCTATTCCAGAACCTTCCAGCTTGAGGGGGATGGAAAGGATCATACTTCTTACAGCACTTATGGATACAAATCTGTAGAGGAAGCTGAAAAAGACAGTGATTATCAGGCACAGAATAACTGCTATGAAATCGTAAACAAGACCGTTGGCGGAACCGTTACCAATCCGGAAGGAACCGTATATTTAGAGGCAAACTCTGCAACAGGCTCAAAATTCTATAACCTGATTGCTTCCAAACAGGACTTCATTTCTGAGAGAAGCCAGACCTGGACACCAACCTATTCCGTCGTAAAAGTAACGGACAAAAAGTTTTCTGTAACAACTTATGATGCAACGACCAGAAAACAGTTACAGGGATCTACTACATATACGATCGTAAAAGATGCGGTAAAGCAGACCATTCAGGCGAAGAACTCTTACAAAAAAACCGTAGGAGACAAAGCCTTTTCCTTAAATGCAAAAGCAAAAACACCGCTTACCTATACCTCTTCCGACAAAAAGATTGCAACTATTGATAAGAACGGAAAAGTTACCGTAAAAAAGGCCGGAAAGGTTACAATTACGGTGAAGGCAGCAGCAACCAGCCAGTATCAGGCAGCAGGTAAAACAATTACGATTACTGTTACAAAGAAAGCAGTAAAGAAAGCAGCTAAATAATAATGAAGAAAAACTGGAAAAAAGTTTTAGTGGGAACCCTTTGTCTGGTGGGGTTCCTACTGTTATTAGTCAAAGGAAACCAGTTCGAAAAAGTATCCCTGATTTCCACGGAAGGGCAAAGCTATGAGAAAGCAGTCGTGACAAAGATCACGAAAGATAATCTGGCAGAAGATGGAAACCGATACGGGACACAGGAGGTGCGCGTACAGGTTAAATCCGGAGCATATGCAGGGGAAGAGTTTGATGCCGTCAATCCAAGCGGTTCCTTGTTTGGCATGGAGAACTGTGAAGTTGGTTCGCGCGTAATTGTCATTGTCAGTTCCACAGATGATAATGCTGTCGTTACGGTATACAGCAAAGACCGTACTATGGCAATTTATCTGTTTGTACTTTTTTTCTGTCTGGTGATATGTATTATAGGTGGGAAAAAAGGAGTCAAAGCCATTGCAAGTCTGGCATTTACCGGTGTGTGTATTGTTTATCTGATGTTTCCGCTGATGTACCGGGGTATTTCACCGATCGGTATTACCATTGTTGTTGTCATTCTCTCGACATTGCTGACCCTGTGGCTTTTGGGCGGAGTCTCTAAAAAGACGGTATCTGCAGTGGTGGGAACGGTCAGCGGTGTGGTTGTGGCAGCCGTAGCCGCAGTTGTGTTTGGAAAAGCCGCAGGCATTACCGGGTATAATGTGTCTGATATCGAAACGTTGAATTATGTGGCACAGAATACACACATAAAAATAGGACAGCTTCTGTTTTCGGGAATCATTATAGCCGCACTTGGGGCAACCATGGATGTTGGCATGTCAATTGCATCCACGATTCAGGAACTGCACGAACGCAGTCCGCAGCTGGGGACAAAAGAGTTGTTTGTGTCGGGAATCCGTGTGGGGCGCGATATGATGGGAACCATGGCAAATACACTGATTTTTGCCTATGTCGGTGGTTCGTTGTCTACGCTCGTTGTCAATTATGCATACAATCTGAGTTATAATCAGCTGATCAATTCTTATGTAATCGGAACAGAAATCATGCAGGGACTTTCGGGAACTCTTGGGGTTGTGCTGACCGTACCGATTGCCGCAGCCGTAGCGGCAGTGCTTATCGGAAAGAAAAAGATAGTAAAAGAACCATTGATGCAGGACATTTATGATGGCTCAGATGATTATGAAGAACCGGAAACAGACGGTGAATACGGGGAAGATGTTTAAATGGGACATATGTGAAAAAAGTTATGAGATATGTCCCGAACCTAAAAGAAAGTGGGACATATGTGAAAAAAGTATGTGATATGTCCCAAAAGAATAGAGATGAGGGACATATATCAAGAAAGTATATGAATATGTCCCGATGGCGGTGATAAGTGGGACATAGTTGGAAAAATATATCATATATGTCCCAACACACGATGCAAGTGGGACATAATCAATCTTTTATTTTCTATATGTCCACTATCAATTTGGAAAGTGATAGAACACTTGATTTTCTTAAAAAACACATGCAAATCGGTTTGTTAAAAAATGGTCTGGAAAATTCAATTTCGAAACAATCCCAGCGTATTAAAAATATATTGACATTTACGAACTTTACGCTATAATAGAATCAAACATATGAACAAATGCTCATATGAAAGAATGATAAAATGAAAAAGGAAAGTATGGAGGAAACCGACGATGAAGAAAACTTACAAAATTGATGTGGATTGTGCAAACTGTGCAAATAAAATGGAGGAAGCTGCAAAAGCTACTACCGGAGTAAAGGATGCAACTGTAAATTTCATGACACTGAAGATGAACGTAGAATTTGAAGAGGGTGCAGATGCAAAAGCGGTTATGCAGGATGTGTTAAAGAATTGTAAGAAAGTGGAAGATGATTGTGAGATCTTTCTTTAAATCCGGCTTTTTCCATAGGTATCAGTCAGATTGGAGGACACCATGAATAAAAAGCAGAAAAAAGTATTGAAACGAATTATTGTGGCAGCAGTGCTTCTGGTTATCATCGGGATTGCAGGAAGCGTTGTTTCCATACCAAAGTGGCTGGAGTTTCTTTTCTATCTGGTTCCGTATTTTGTGATCGGTTATGATATTCTGCGGAAAGCCTGGAAAGGAATCTGTAACAGGCAGATGTTTGATGAAAATTTTCTGATGGCAGTGGCAACCATCGGAGCGATTGCCCTCAGCGATTACAAAGAAGGCGTTGCAGTTATGCTGTTTTATCAGATCGGAGAGCTGTTCCAGAGTTATGCAGTCGGTAAGAGCCGCCGGAATATCAGTGATCTGATGGATATCCGGCCGGATTATGCAAATATTGAAACAGACGGTCAGATGGAAAAAGTAGACCCGGATGAGGTGGAGATCGGCACGGTGATTATTGTACAGCCGGGCGAAAAAGTTCCAATCGATGGTGTGGTTGTGGAAGGACATTCTTCCCTGAATACCAGTGCACTGACGGGAGAGAGTGTTCCGCGGGAAGTCGCTGTGGGAGAGGAAATCATCAGTGGATGTATCAATATTTCCGGACTGTTAAAGATCCGCACCACAAAAGAGTTTGGAGAGTCTACGGTTTCTAAGATTCTTGATCTGGTGGAGAATGCAAGTTCCAAGAAATCACGTTCCGAGAATTTTATTTCCAGATTTGCACATTATTATACACCGGCAGTCTGCTACGGCGCGCTGGCACTGGCAATACTGCCACCGCTTGTCCGCATGCTGTTTATGGGGCTTCCGGCAGACTGGGGCATCTGGATTTACCGTGCACTGACATTTCTGGTTATCAGCTGCCCGTGTGCGCTGGTCATCAGTATTCCGCTCAGCTTTTTTGCAGGAATCGGAGGTGCCAGTGCAGAGGGTGTTCTGGTAA
>ENA-OYWZ01000549-OYWZ01000549.1-human-gut-metagenome-genome-assembly--contig:-NODE-549-length-21511-cov-6.862789_pt1 | contig 21511 bp, 14 predicted proteins | sample MGYA00244841_ERZ653414 | MGnify/ENA primary metagenome ERZ653414 (study PRJEB26926, sample SAMN06164894) | human gut metagenome | biome: ENVO:00009003; feature: ENVO:2100002; material: ENVO:00002003... | reverse complement strand
TCTACACCCTAGAGTTCGTCGGCAGCGTCAGATGTGTATAAGAGACAGATATAAGCGATAATATTGAAGAAATATACAGTACTGAAACTACTGATTTTCTTATGATACCTAATACAGAAAATGAAGATGAGGCGCATCCTGGTTTTGTTGTTTACAATAAGAATATGTATGACCTTTACAAACCGCAGATGCAGGAAGGGAAATGGCTGTCCGATATCAAAGGCGATAAAAACTATATAAGCGCCGTTGTAAGCTATTCCAGTAAGTATAATGTAGGCGATACTATTGAAGTATATGACTACATAGACGAAATTTATTATCCGCTTAAAATTGTAGGAAAAACTGCTCAGAAAGCAAAGTTTATTACTAATTCATCTATAAATGAATTTGCAAAGGATTTCAGAGATCTATACGGAAATATTGAAGGCAATATGATTTTTATAAGACACGACGATATTGAGCTTACTCCTATTTCAGTTTCACCTCAGGGAATTATATTTATAAAATACAAGGACGGGCTATCTGATGAAGAAGCCGACGCAATCAAAGGGGAACTGTTCAAAATGGGCGGCTTTCTCAATCTTTCAGACAAACTTAATAAAAAAAGCATTGAATATCTTTCTGAGGATATTATGCTTATCCTTCCTATATGTATCTGCGTGTTTATAATATCTTTAATATGCACTGTAGCATCGTCCGCTATTGCTGCAAAAAGCCATATGAAAACGTTTCTGATAACATATATATGCGGAGCAAGATGGAAATCAAATAGCTTGATAATTCTAATTAATTCTGTAATTACATCAGCGGCGGGAGTTTTTACAGCGGCTGTTGGCTACGCAATATTATCAGCAACGGATATAGCGGCATATTTTTGTATTGAATTTACAAAATATGAATTTCTGTTCTGCCTGCCCGTTTTATTACCTAATATAATTCTGCCGATTATTCTGCCGTTATGGATAATTTCCAAACAGACGCCTAAGGAACTTATAACAGAGGAGTAAGGAAAAGCATGATAAAATTAAACAACATCACAAAAATCTACAACCCTAAGAAATCCAACGAATTTGAAGCGCTGCACGATGTTTCATGCGAGATAGATGACGGCGAGCTTGTTGCGGTTATCGGTAAATCAGGAGCCGGAAAGTCAACGCTTTTACATATACTTGCCTGCATTGATAACTATCAGGAGGGTGAGTATTCAATAGACGGAACGCTTGTGAAAAACCTTTCCGAACGTCAGTATGCTAAGATCCGCAATGAAAAAATAGGTATGGTAATGCAGGATTTCGCTCTTGTGGAGGATTTCACTGCACTTGAAAATGTGATGATCCCTCTGAACTTCTCAAAGAAAAGGATAAAGAACAAAAAGAAAAAGGCGCTTAATGCTTTAAAGTCTGTAGGCATCGCTGAACTGGCGAAAAAGCCCTGCAATAAGCTTTCCGGTGGACAGAAGCAGCGTGTGGCAATCGCAAGAGCAATAGTGAACGAGCCGAGCATGATATTGGCGGACGAGCCGACGGGAGCGCTTGACAGCAAGACATCAAAGGAAATTATGGATCTGTTCAAGTCGCTGAACGAACAGGGCAGGACGGTCATTATCGTTACTCATGACCCGAAGATCGCAGAACAGTGCGATAGGATCATTGAGATTTCAGACGGGGAAATTATCAGCTAAAAATATACAGCCTGTTTGTGTTCAGACAGGTTGGTTTTGGTTATGGGTAATCAAATAAAAAAATCATTAATTATTTGGCTTGCAGTTTTCAAATGAATTTTTGAGAGCTGCTATTATTTGTACGTTTCAGTCGAATCGCCTTAACGATCCCATTGCCCTCCAAGGGTAAGAGAGCGAGAATTTTTCACCGGAGTAATTCTCGTAAACTGTTTTCATTGCAAGGTATGCGTTCTTGGAATGAAAACAGTTTGAAAAATCATAAATCAACCGACAAAATTATATTGAAAAGTTGATTATAATGTGCTATAATATTATTGAAAAGTCGGAATGGAGGTGCGTTATGCTATACCGTAAAATAGAATCATTAATTGAAGCGCATTTGAAATCAAAGTCAATGAGAATACTTCTCATTGACGGAGCAAGACAGGTCGGCAAAACATATATCATTCGTCATGTGGGAAACAAGCTTTTTGAAAATTTTATAGAGATCAATATGGTTGAGGACAGTTTAGGGGACAGGCTGTTTGCCGAAACAAAAACCGTTGAGGATTTTTATCTTCAGGTGAGTATGCTTGCAGGCAATAAGATGAAATCAAAGGAAACCACGTTGATTTTCATTGATGAAATTCAGGCGTATCCGCATTTACTGACTCTGCTTAAATTTTTGGCTCAGGATAATAGGTTCAATTATATTGCAAGCGGCTCGCTGCTGGGGGTTACGCTTTCACAGACGACCTCAATTCCAATGGGAAGTATCCGCAAGGTGAGAATGTTTCCTCTTGATTTTGAGGAGTTTTTGTACGCCAACGGAATGAACGAGATAGCAATTTCCGCTATGCAGAAAAAGTTTGAACAACTTGAAGCTCTCGACGAGTCTATGCACAGCAAAATGATGGATCTGTTCCGCAAATTTCTGCTTGTAGGAGGACTTCCTGACGCTGTAAATTCCTATATTGAAGAGAAAAATATTCAGTCAGTCAGAGAGATCCAAAGTGAAATCCATGATTACTACGCCGCAGACGCTTCAAAGTACGACGAGGAGAAAAAGCTTAAAATACGCCGTATTTACGATCTGATACCATCCAATATGGAGAATAAAAAGAAACGTGTCGTGGCGCAGAGCATTGAGAGCAAAAAAGGCAAAACCTTTAATGACTACGAGGACGAGTTTGAATATCTTATCAGCGCCGGAATTGCGCTTAATGTTCAGGCGATTTCAAACCCTGTTTTTCCGCTTATCGAATCTACAGGCAAGAATCTGCTCAAGCTGTATCTCAACGACGTCGGAATTCTGACCGGAATCCTTTACGGAAACAATATTCGTGCTGTGCTGAATGATGAAAAAAGTATCAATCTCGGCTCGGTCTATGAAAGCGTAGTAGCAAGCGAGCTGATTGCACACGGCTATAAGCTGTTCTATTATGACAACCGCAGCAAGGGCGAGGTCGACTATCTTATTGACGACTACGACAGCCTTTCCGCTGTCCCCATCGAGGTTAAATCGGGCAAGGATTACACCGTCCACAGCGCGCTGAACAATTTCGTTCAGAACGAGGATTACAATATCAAAAAAGCCTTTGTTGTCTCCAATGAGCGTACTGTTACAACGAAGGGCAAGATAACTTATATTCCGATTTATTATATTATGTTCTTTAAAAATGGATCTGGGGAACTGAAGAGTATGGGGCTGTGATAAATATATAGTGTCCGCAGGTTAAATTCAGTGAATAAGTTACTTTTTAAACTGATTGGTATATGAAAAGTGATACAGTAATACGATACAAAAATCGTCCTCAATGCTAACGGCAGAGAGGACGATTGTTTTTAATTATGTGTGCCGTTTCACTTGATTTTTACGAACGGGATGAAGTCTTCTGGAATTGTTTAATTAAAAAGACGCTTGATTTGGACAGTAGGTATCGGAAAGCATTTCCAAAGCGAATGACCTTGATAACATATTAAGCAAGTTTGGCATTTCTGATGTTAAGCAATTAGAAGTCATGTTAACTCAGAAAGATTATACACTCCAGTCACCAATGTCTATAACAAAAGAATCACTCTGTCAATATGGAATCCGCTCTAAAGAGGAATTGCAAAGACTTATTGACAGCAACATAATCGGAAATGATTTCCTGTATAATAGTAATTGTAGCTTTGATAAATTCGGATTTAATATTGAAAGTATTTGTACTGATGCAGGTTACGGAGTAATGAAATTCTTGATTCAATGCATAACCGCAATATTAAGGCACTAATTCACCAAAAGATAAAATTAAATTCTTGCTCCAATTATTAAGAAGATTTTGATACAAAAAAATTGTTATGACAATGACAAAAAAGTAATATGTATGCCCTACCGGTAAAGTACGGAGATATTCCAATTACAATAAAAAGAACAGACGTAAAAGATACATTACCAAAAGTGCAGATTGCTGTAACTGCCCATATAAAGAACAATGCTTAGAAAAATCAAAGAATTCCCGAATGAAAAAACGCTCTTTGCACGAAGAAGCCCGAGTGTCGTAGACGAAAAACATCAATACACTTGAGTATCGTATAGCAATGCGTTTGGGCAGATATGGTGCGAGGGTAATTTTGCTCACCAAAAAGAGCAGTATAATTTAAGACGAACATTTAAACGAGGCATTGAAAAAATAATAGAGCAATGCCTACTTTCAGCGTGCGCATTAAACTTAAAACGACTGGTAAAGGCTATGTGAGTAGCCATTTTTTGCTGTCAAATTACAAAAATATACGTTATTTGCTTTTTGTGTCTTGAATTGCACTCAAAAAGTGGGGTTTGTCAACCATTTTTGCACTCCCTTTCTCTCAAAATCAGACTATCGTTAAAAAGTGTGGGTATCATTAAAAGGTGCAAGCATCAATAAATGCTGCACCTTAGGATTATTTCTTCAATATGTCTATCAATGCCGCTGCGATCGACTTAGCATCCTTTTCAGTATTCTCCGATCCAAATGAAATACGGATCGTGCCATTTAAATATTCTTCTGGTACATGTATCGCCTTTATTACATGGGACACTTTTGTTTTTACAGAATCGCACGCGGAACCTGTTGAAATGCAGATTCCCTTTAGATCCAGACGATGAAGCAGCATTTCGCCATCGGCTCCCTTAATAGAGATGTTTACGTTTCCGGGCAGATGATTAATACTTCCGTTTCTCCTGTAATCAATGCCGGCAGATGTTAATGCATCCAAAAGAATCTTTTCAAGTTTACGAAGTTTCTGTGCATTCTCTTCCATATGGGCACAGTTCTTCTTGAGCGCAACAGCCATAGCTGAAATAGCTGCTATATTTTCAGTACCGGCGCGTTTGCCATTCTCTTGCGAGCCGCCATCGGCGTAAGAAAGAATTTCCACACCTTTACGAATATACAAAAATCCACTGCCCTTCATGCCGTTAAATTTATGTGCGGAAGCGGATAGCATATCAATTCCAAGCTCTTTCACATTGATTGGGATATGGCCGACTGCCTGTACTGCATCGGTATGAAACAGGGCGCCATGTTCATGGGCGATCCTGGCAAGCTCTACGATCGGCTCAATTGTACCAATTTCGTTATTAGCCAACATAACGGAAACGAGTATCGTCTTATCCGTTATATACTGCTCGAGCCTTTCGGGTTGCACGATGCCCTCATCCGTAACTGGAAGGTAAGCTAACGGATACTCAAGGCGCTCGATAGCTGCGCAGGAATTCAAAACCGCGTGGTGCTCAATTTGAGAGGTGATTGTTGCCCATTTCTCTGCCTTGGCAAATGCAGACCCCTTGATAGCCCAGTTGTCACTTTCGGTGCCACCGGAGGTAAAATAAATTTCTTCCGGTTCTGCCCCTATGCATGAAGCGATTATCTTACGAGCCTCAGCAATTGCCTTTTTTGCCGACTTGGCAAAGAAGTACGGCTGTGAAGCATTCCCGTATTGTTCTGTTAGAAATGCCTTAGCTGCTTTAAAAGCGTCAGCATCAAGTCTTGTCGTTGCGGCATTATCTGCATAGATCATTCATCTCACCGCCTTATTCAAAAAGTTTACACCCTTCGTTTTTGAACTCCTCAATCTTATCCTTAAGTTCTTCCGTCGTAACCTCCAGTTGCTCAGCAAGGCAGGAGATGCAATAGAATTTTTTTGAATTATTACCCATTAATTTTTTGGTAAGACCAATCTCATTTTTTGAGATATCCTTCTTCTCACAAATATAACAATTTATCATATCAATCTTTGTCATAGTCCCTGCATACCGTAAAGGTGGGAATGTCCTTTCCTTTGTATTCGTCATCCAATAACCCGAGCTGATATTTTATTGTGTCTCTCATTTTTCTCGCTCTGTCCAGGCAATAGCGCTTGAAATCATCTGAGGAAATATCCCCCGGCTGACGTACATTAGGAAACACAAGTTTAAGATAAGCTGTGGAAATTCTTTTTACAGCTTCGGTATCTCTTGTATCAGCTCCATCAGGAACGACAATAAGTTCATCAACAATTGCTCTGTAACTCATGTCATCTCTTAGCTCATGCATTATTGAACAGAAATATTCCGAATTAAGTGCCCAGCTTGAAGCCTTCAGGTCGTCATTCATCCTAGGAATATTCCATCCCTTAATAAAACCGTGGAATCTATCAATTAGCGCCGACTCATGAAAGACCTTTGGCAATTCTTCAAACATGTTTCCATAGCCGTCTTCTTCCATAGAAGCTTTGCTGATGTTTCCGCAAAGAATCATTCCTGCATTAGCTGAGCCTTCGTGATTACCGACGGTGTAGACACCGGACTCAAGGTATCCCTTAAGTGCCGCTCTCATCTCATCAATGTCAGTAAAGGAAATTGTCTGTACCTCATCAAGCGTAATAAAGTCATTTCCAGCTACGAGACCTTCCATGTGACGATTCTGATCATAAAACATCTTGGCACGGCTCATTATTCCCCCGCTGGAAAGCCAACCATAGCGGCTTACTCTTCCAAATAAGTAAGATTTACCAGTACCTTTCGGTGCAAGCTCGATCAAATTCAATCTTTTCTCTATGAATGGGAGCAGTCTTGTAAGCATAGTAAGCTTTTTCTCTTCATCGCCGTTATATCCATCGGCATTATAATCTACAGCTCCCAGAACAATATCAATCCATTCTTTCGTTGTGAATTCTTTTCTGACGTCCTTAAAATAATCAATATCAATTTTATAGGGACAGAATGGCTTAAAAGAAAGCAATTTGATTTTTCCTTTCTTTCCTGCTTTTGATCTGTCCTGATTTTTATTTACATTAAACGACCATTCATGTTCATATTCATCAGGAGATTGATAGCCCAATTCTATCATACCCCAGGTTTCATATTCGTTCACAAGGTCTGCTTTGCATTCATTCCATACGTCTTCATCAATAACAGTATCCTTGTATGAAAGCCCAAAGTCTGTCAGTGAAAATGAAACCTGGCCTGATTTGATGTCGATATCAATAGATACTTTTGCAAGAAATCTCACTGTTTTCTGTTCTATCACAACGCGGTTTTTTATTGCATTCCAGTCTTCCTTTTTGGGAAGATATGTGTGTACAAATTTTGATACCTTTTCAATATCAAAAACTCCATTCTCATCTTCAAATTTTCTGAGGATCCAATCTCTCATAAAGGATGGAAGACTTAGTGCAGAGAAAACGTTGCTTTGTTTTTTTAAATCCTTGTAAACAACCATCTCATCAAAGCAATTCCTCAATTTTTCTTCAGTGGTATTCACTTCGAATCCTCCTAATCAAAATAAATCATCGAAGTCATCATTCATTGATGCGCTTTTTCCAGACGTCTTGATTTCGATACGCCCTGCAAGATCATTCCCAAGGTAAACGTCTGCGGAATACGTTCCGGCTCTCTTAATGTCTGGTATATTTACTGAGTAATGATTGTCATCAATTTTATTGGCTGAATATCTCCTGTTCTCATAGTCCAGAATCAACGAATCATTTATATCTTTATTGATATAAAGCGTTACTGTAATGCCTTTTTTATAATCCGCCTTAACCTTTTCTTCATCAACTATAGAGACTCGAAGACTACTGTCATTAAGTGACAGTGTTATAACCGGAACGACAACTTCCTCAAGTGAAGCCCCTCCATGAACTTCTACATTGGCAGTACGGCTTCCTTTAAATCGTCCATAATCTGCGAGGACGATATATTCTTTTTCTTCTTCGTTTATTGCGAAAGGAAGGTCACAATCCGGGAAGTATTTACAACATCTTCCTGAATGCTCACCTTTTGTATCTGTTTCATATTTCTCTTCTTTTTTCCGTAGAACTGCAAGTCTCGAGGCTCCGTGATCGCTTGCTACTACAACCCTGTCGTACTTTTTTAATCCGAGAGTGGTGGCTATATCGCTAAGTACATGATCTATAATTTCAAGTTCTTTTGCAAGATGAACTGGATATGGATTCTTTGTGCCGAAATAGTAGCCGCCTTTTTCCTTGTGCTTTATTTCATCAAGTTCTTCTACCTTAGGGTGTTTCAAATCATCCGGCCAGTTCACGAAAAAATTATTGTTTTCACACGTTATTGTCGGAAGTTCTGCTCTTCCGATTTCTATTGATATTTTTAATCCATGTCTTTTTGCTAACGCAACGATGAAGCTTAAATATTCTGTTCCAAGAGCATCTATCCAAAAAAGCTGAGTAGAGCCATCATTTTTTACTTTTACAAGCTCGTCACGTGTAGGTAGCCGATTGTATATTCTCTCCTGAGCCAGTTTCTCAACTTCCGCAGAGAATTCATCGGTTAACGTATTTCTCAGCTTGAGTTCCTTGTATTTTTCAAAATAAGCTGTCATTCTCGCTGTAAATTTTGAATCCAATCCATTACCATTAAATGAATACTTTGTTGCGTAGGCAGCAAGATCCGGATATATCTCAATCAGATTTTCGGGTATGCCATGATTTGCGATCCAGATAATAATTTCTTGTTTTTCTATGAGTGTGTTATCTGTCAGCTTATATATACTCTCATAACAATTCACCTTGTTATTATTAACAAAATGAGCCACCTCTGCCTCAGGATAATTAAGCATAAGCCTTTTTCGTTCTTTGTAGAACTCATTAAATCTTTGATCTGTATGCGGAATCTTTATTATGTCATTCAGTATTCCTCTTTTAAAGTTCTCTATACCTTTATTGCTTTTCAGGACGTAACCTATGTACTTGCCTTCATACAGCTCGGCTCTCATCACCAATGAAATATAAAAAAGCCAACTTTTATATTCATCCCCATACAAAAGGCTGTAAAAATCCGCATTCTGAAAATCCAAAAATTCATATTCCGTGAATAATTTATCAGTATCAAAATTCCGTTCCCGAAGTTCCAGAAACATTTTCTCCCACATTTCTTCGCTTCCGCATTCCTTAGGAATTTCATCCATGTTTATTTTCTTTGAAATTGCTTCATAAGAATTTCTGACACGCTGGATGGGCAGCAGAGAATTATCAAAATTTATTACTGTATTAACCGCTATCTCTCCTGATATTCCTGTTTCAAGATTGCTGAGGACATTTTTTATTCCCGTTATCATATAAATTCCAAACCCCGGGTCAGAAAATTTTAATCGTATTGAAGTGCTAAGCTTATCTCCAAATGCAATTCTCCCGCTTTCTTGAAGTCTCCTGTCATCCTTGACAAGTGCTCTTACCTGCGACTCAACGCACCGCAGCAGTAAAACGACTTGTGCACCGCCAAGGCTAAAATTTTCCAGTTCTAATAGAATTTCTCTTGCCTTTGCATCGCCACACAAAGCGAGGTATTCGCCTAATCCAAGCAAAACAACATCGTTATAATCGCATGAGACATCTGCTGTCTCAATCTTTTCTCGCAAGTTATCAAGATCAGGAACTTTATCTGCATTCCTGCAGCAATCACTAACACGCAGAATGCTGATTGCTCTGCTTCTTAAGCTGTCGATAGTCTCTTTGTATTCTTCATCACCAACTACCATATAGAATGGTTTATGGATTTTGGAAGCAAAGTAATCATCAATTGGTTTCATATTCATGAGGATTATTCACCTCCGTTGATTATTTCTATTCCCAGACTCATGCTTTCTTTCACAAGAGCAATAAGATGTTCTTTTAATTCGTCGCTACCCATTGAGTTGATCTTAGAGATTGCCATATCACTTCCACCTGCATCATATTCCGCTTTGGCAAGTTCTTTAATTTTATCGTGAATACGAGGGTGGGAATCCCATTCATATGCCTCTACTGGGGTAGTTTCCAAAGAATCTCTTACTCTCTCAATATCAGTCAGAATTTTTTTATAGCTTCCCAGTATTTCTCGAAATGCGTTGTCCACTGTTTCCTTGCTGTTTAAATTCTCAAAAAGCGCTGCATTTTTCAAAAATTCCAGAGCCTCTTTGAGCTCATTTTCATTTGCATATTCACGATTTAAGATGCTAAATGCTTTCTTGGCAGAGTCATATTCATTCTTCGGAATTACAGCCAAAATCGGTGTGCGATATATTGTTGACCATGCCCCAGGTGATTTTGTTCCGGTTTTCTCTTTCCAGATATGAAAGAGTTGCGTTTTTGTCTGGTTTTTGCGGAATTCGTCAGCAATCTTTTTCACTACGGCGTTGCTTTCCGTTCTTGTCTTTTTAAATATTCCAGAAAGCTCAGGGGTTTTAAGCTTTGCTATATCATCATCATTAAGTCCATCCAGATAAGGCGCGTAGATTTTAGTAAACGCAGGTATTTCATTGAAAAGATACCTTTCCACTGCTACCGAATTGCTTACAAGATCATCTGTGTAACTCTTCATCTGTTCAGGCAAAATATCAGAGTCCAGATATATTTTTTTCAAAAATTCAAATACTGTTTTCAGATTCGAATATTCCTCTTGCAGTGTCTCGCAAGAACACATTACAAATTTAAGCTTGTCCTGCCATTCAAAGTTCGCCTCGTTTTTTGAATGCGCAGAGACATGTAAAATATCATTCGTTACTTTCACATATTTGTAATCAACGATCAATTTTTTAATTTGATCTTCTCCGGTATCAAGATTCCACAAGCTGGAATACTCAACTGAGAACAGCCTGCCTATATCGGTAAGCAATCTGTCATCACTAGAACCAATTTTATCCGCCAGATCACGGAGTTTGCCGCCATCAAATTGATCTATGAACTTTAGCATGCCTTTACGGCAGTTTTCAGGCTTAAGTAATTTTTTCAGAGACTCGTCTATTGTCGAATTCTTGGAAGCTTCCGATCCTATTTCATTAGCGACTTGATGTACATCTTCTCCTTCCTTCTGTACAAGAAGTATATATTTGGAGACTATGTCATAAACGTCATCTTCATCGACATCTTTTAAGCACCATACCGGCAGTCCCAGCTTCTGCATTCTGGATTTTACCATTGTGGCTGCCTTTACCGGAGATGAAAGCGTATTCTCAGGAATATCCCACGCTGTTTCTGTTGTTTTGTAGAAAGCCTGTTCATCCTGAGTCATTTTCGCTATATAAGTTACTGTATCTTTACTGATACAGTTGCCTATCATTTCTGCCAGCTTTTCCGGAGTCATTTCTCCGTTTGCACCGTTCTGGTCAATATATCGGTATTGAGCTTTACGGTATTCCTTAAGAAGGAATCCCATAAGAAAAGAAGTAAGATTACTCTGCGCGTAGCCATACTTTGAGACCAGATGTTCGTAAACCTCCCTCACAGAAACAGACTTATCGCTGTCAAATATCCCCTTAATTAACTCTTCTACAGAAGATTTGATGATAGAAATACCCATGCCGGACGTCTCCGGCTTAGTCCAATAACTGCCTTTAACATTCCATATATCGGTGAGGGTGCTTTTCTCAGCGCCTGCAACCACTCCGCTGGTTTTCTGGTTAATTCCACAGAGTGCCGCTGCTTTAGCATTGGAAAGCTTGAACTGAGACTCCGTCAGTCCTTTTCCGAAATCTGGAACATACCTAAATTTTTTTAGTACGACAGCCTGAAGGACATCCGCTACTGCAGATCCTCCGGAAACTTTTTCTCCGTCTGAATAGTCCTTGTTCCAGATTGTGAAATTTCCGTTATAGATACGATTCTTCCACGTGATAGTCAGAACCTGCTCTGCTTTTTTTGCATTGTCCCTTGCAGAAGGATTATTGTTTCCCTGATAGTAATTTGCCATCGCGGAATAATTAACATATGAGTCAAAATCTTCATCTCCAAGCGGACTTTCTGTAGTGTCTATAAACAGGATATTATCGTAGTCGCCGCTGGCAACAGCTGTCTTAATCTTATCACGTAAAGCTGTTCCTTCTGTCGGATCTTTAGCGAAAGCTATAACAGCATTAAAATGCCAGTTTTCCTGACGGTTTTTAAGCGTGTTGATTGTCTTGGTGAAATCATTTATCGTTACTGTTGTTATCAGACCGGATGTATAATCCTCAGCAAATCTGAGTTTCAACGGCGAATTCAGTGAAAGACAGGTCCCAAGTTTTCCCTCACTGACGAGGCCTGCTGTTGAGCTGCTTTTGCGGATTGTATTTTTATATTCATTTATTTTTGCCTGATCTCCTGCAAGAACAGCAACCCCGTATGCATACTTATTGTTACCAATAGGCGTCTGCACAAGCACACCGCTTCTGAGAAGCTGTTTTGCCAGATTCTTGCACTTGGTATCCATGCCTGAAGTAATTCCCTCAAATGCATAGCTGATATTCTGCTCGGTCGGCTTAAGAACATCTATTTCGCCGCCAAGTCTTTTGTCGATTGCCTGCATGATCAAGATGGTTTTCAGAACTTTCTGCTCATCATCTCTCAGATTTTTCTGCTGCGGATAAGCATCAAGGATCATACGAATGTCTGGAGAAAGATTGTCTTTGCCTTTTTCATAAAAGAAATCCCAGAGCATATCAATGGTTAAAAGGGGATAATCATCATCAGGTCCGTAGTTTGAAATAAACCATTGAAAAGCCTTGGAATCGTCCCTTACCTTGATAAAGTCAAACATACTCCTTTGATTGGATGCAAAGGCAGATGCAATGTTTTTCAGAACCAGTGCGGCCATCGGATGAATTGGCATGATGTCCTTGATGACTTTCTGTTCTTTAATGTTTGCCGCCTTCATTACAGCGTTACGTGAATCACTCAGCCTGCTGTTCAATGCGTCTGCGCAATTATTCCAGGTATCCGCAGCTGCAGCCTTGACTTTGAATGCATGCCCAATCAGATAAAAAGCTATATTATCAGGAAGCGTGATCTCAACCTTATCAAAGCGCTGCTGAACAACCTTCCATGATTCATTCTGATCATCGATGATACTGCCCGCCTGATGAGTTACAATGACAAGATAAAAAGGGCTTTCCTGACAAAGTGCAACAACTTTCTGGAACTCATCGAGTGAGTATTTGTTGTTTTCAAAGAACTTGCTGAATTCGTCCCAGAAAAACACGATCTTGATGTGATTTTGGTCAATGACATCCTTGAGCCACTTTTTCAAGCCGTCAGCATCGAGACTCATCGCCGTGATTCCCTCTTTATCTGCCAGTTCAAAGATATTGGACATAAGATTTTTCACATCTCCGGACTTCTTCAGGGTATTGAGCACCTCGTCCGCGTTAGACTGTGAGAATTTAGCCGTCCACTCAGGCTTCTGGAGAAGATCATCAAAAAATCTCTTATGAGCAGGATCTTCTATCCAGGAAATAACGTTTTCCTTAAGCGTGTTTTCACCCATATAGGTGACACGGTCACTCTTTTCCAGTGCTTCGCGTACACTATCCTGAACTGCGGCAAAGAATTTCTGCGGTGAGGTAATGCCTCCCGTTGCATATCTGTACACGGTTACGATGTCGCGATCTCTGTGACCTATGAGTTTTATGAGCAAGTCATTTTCTTTTTTCAACGGTTCGTAGCTATTCCAATAGGCTTTCAGTTCATTTTCTGGAACATCCAGAATGCTTTTCAGCGCAAAGGCACACTGGGATTTACCGGTTCCATACGCACCGTGAATCCAGACAGAGCGGTTCGTGCTGCTGCCCAGCATATTTTCCGTAGCCCGTAGGAGCTTAATGAATGCGGCATGCGGATATGTCGTGTCCCATCTTGCTCCTCCTGCTATCGCCGAATCATCGATACATGGGAAATACTTCTCATCTACATCAAAGAACTGGTCGTATTTTCCTCTTCCGAATCCTGCCATGATTATTCCTCCTCAAACAGACGGAGGACGTCCTCTGGTGTCTTATCCGTCAATGATATTTTGTCCAGGTCGTTCGTAAACGTAGCGTTTATAAATTCAGGATACTTTGCAGTCAGTCCCATGAGAATGGATTTCATTTCTTCATACTCAAGCCCGAACAGACGGGTGGGGCTGATGCCATCCCTATCGATGTCGTCATTCATCATCCATGATAGCGTGAACTCTTTGTAGTTATTGCATTTCTCCGCAAATGTGTAGAGGGAGTATAAAACAACACGGTTATCAGAAATTTTGAATTTTCTGCGGGATAACATTTTCACTTGTCTTCCGTTTAATTCATATGTTCCCCAATCATACATGACTCCCATTGGAAGTTCACAGAATCGCCTAAATGCAGAAATAATGAAGTTTCTATCATTTTTTGTGGTGCCGGATTCCTCTAACATTATCTCTATATCTTCTCTATTATAATTTCTTCCAATATCCATGTGACTTACATACCAGTTAATTTGAGGATTATTATATGTCATTTCAACTAAGATAAGTCCCCAGACTGAGTCATCTTCATACGTATAAGCAGAGAGGATATTCCCAATCATGCCCTTCGATTTTTTCCTTGTATCATAAAGGGTAGAATCATTGAGAAATCTTTTGAAAGCCTTCATTTGATTAGGCCCCAGACTATTTTCTTCTACAAATCGATCCATATCATTCCAAAAATCGCGAACCCATTCATCTTTAGGTGCATGACTATCAAAACAATTTAAGCTTTTCATTTTCTTCTCTCCTGCTAATTTTTTTCTGCTTTCTGCAACAAAGCAGCCATTAGGAATGCTATGACAATTTTTACATTGTTTGCATTTTAAACTATCAATATGAACACCGTCTTTATCAAATTCTATTGCATCGAAGATACAGTTCGCTTCACAGACCTTACAACCAACACAATAGGCAGACTTTTTGAGTGCTTGCTTCAAATATTTTGTCGCAGCTGTTCCGTTGTCCTTTTCATCGATAATAACGGAGATTTCACCATCCTTCATATCTTCTTCATATTTAATTTCTATGTCTGATATTGTCTTCTTCCATTCATTCCAATTACTTGATGGATTAAAGATAGTTATTTTTCGTCGATCACGCTTAATAACTTCTATATATTTCGTTTCATTATCGACTAAATCTCGACCACTTCGTCTGGAATTAAAACCACCATTTGTTAAATAGGTTTTCTTATTTCCACTATCAACAGTTTTCGTGATTATGTCCGCCAGTGCGTCAACTTGATCCGGATAGCAAAAATGTGAGACAAACATGGATCTGCTAGTACTCATTGGACACAACAAGCATCCTGCGCGTGTATTTCCTTTTTTATATGCTTTATTCACATAGATACCCTTTGCAAAGATATACAGCCACACTTCTGCGGAAGTCCATTCCAGAATGGCATTAAAGCTGTACTGGCCCTTCTGCTTTTTGCCGTAATTCTCGTACTTGTATTCGCTTCTGGCAACGCTCTCGTGCTTCCGTACTCCTACAAAATCCATTCCGACATAGTCGTTCTTTCCTGTGATTTCACGAAGTTTTAACGTCTGCGGAGTGCTTTTGTGTACACTGCAGCACCAGCGTAGCACTCTTGCGGGCGGTCCAAATATTTTCCATGAATCGTGAGGATCGAAGTGAGACCGGGCAATATAAAATGGAATCTCGTCCTGTTCACAGGCATTACGTTCGTTTTCCACTGCGTCATATGTATCGGGAAATTCCATTCCGGTATCACCGAACACCACAACGAAGCTTTTCTTCGGCAGCGCCCTTTTCACAAGGTTAAGTAGCACCGCGCTGTCTTTTCCTCCTGAAAACGCAACATGAAATATGTCTAGTTTATTTTTATATTTCTCGTATATTGCTACTATCTTTTTCACCGTGGTATTTTCGATAATGTCGAGCATGTCGCGGTTCTTTTCTACCATACCTTCTATATCAACAGGGCGAAGCGGACTCTCGTCAGGCTCCGGCATAATAACATTTCCTTGCTCATCTGTTGGAAGAATGATTTCTGGTGCTTCGTAAAGGTTCCCACCTTTAAGCTTAGCAACTTGTCTGCCTCTGTACCAATACTGAACGGACTCTGCCCACATATATGGTATGTCAGATTGTTTGTTGTATTTCCAGTATTTGCTGAATCCAAGCATGTCGAGTTCAGCAGCATAGACCGGTCTCGGCTCCTTTGAAAAGACCGTAGGCGTGGAGTTAAGAAGGATCCCGCCTGTTTCTTCATCATAAGTATAAGAATACAAGCTTATTATCTCCTTTCTCGTAGCTCTGAGGCATCGTTTATCAATAAATCAATATCGCTGTATCTTCTTCGTTCCATGTAGCCTGCTTCTGTCAGTAAATCAAATACTTCTTCCTGATTCAGCTCCCTTCCTGAACGCGCAACTGCGCGTGCCATAATATCGTGATATGCAAGATGACACTTCTTGACCACTATCGCCCCCGAATTAGAGGAATTAGCACGGCGTGTATCATACTTGTATTTTTTGCTGAATCTCCTGCAGTAACTTTCCAGCAGGAAGAGATTCCATCCATACCCGCAAAACGGAAAAGTGCTGAAAGTCGTAATTTCCCGCAGTCCGATAAAATCATCCGTAACAATATAATCAAGTGCTGTATCTATTTTATCCGTGTCAAAACGGATCAAACTATCTGCTATAAAATAGTCTTTATCAATCCGCACCATAGTTTTGTTTGCTGCTTCTATTATGTCGGGCTGGTATATCGTCCCGGCAACTTTCCTGGCTATGCGCTCCAGCTCCTCATATGTGCACTTATCTTGTCTACGGCAGAATTCAATAACAGCAGTGTAGGTATCTTTGCTTGCGCCTTTCCGGGTTAAAATCCTTGCACTTCGCTCGAAACGGTTATCTACCAGTTTGCAGAAGCATGTAACAAGCGCCGTGTCGGAGAAATCAGGATTAGTCGCTTTGAGATTGTCAAAAGGAATTTCATCTATAGACGCCTTTCCATGTTCTTCACACTCTTCTTCTATATAATCGATGAGCCTCTTTATTTCCTGCTCATCCGTATTAAACCAGTCAGCTTGCAGATAGGTTTTCGCATAATTCCTAACAAAAGCAGGCTGTTGTGATAAGGCAAATTTAATCTTGTCTATCGGAATGAGCGGGAGTTTTAAAGAAAGCTCATCAAATGTTTGCAGAGTATCATTTCCCCAGACACGTATAATATCATTGCATATAAGTTCAAGTTCTGTCTGTTTCTCCGAAGACAGTGCTAAATAATTGGCTTTATATTTAAACTCTGGCACCAGATGCTTTAATAGAGCTTTAAGCATGTCTGCCGATACGATCTTCTCTTCAAAATATTTGTTAGCATTCAGATCATAAATTTGCTCATAATAAATAATATTAGTGCCCTGGTCTTTGTAACCGCTGATCTCTTTTACCAGTGCATTCATGCTGTCTTCTGCGATCAGATAAACCTTCCCGCAGAATTCGAACCCCATATTCCTTATTGCATTAAGCAATTCATCGTTTTGAAGATTACATTTGCACTCATTGACTTCTTCATAGGAAGCACGAAAACGATAGAGTTCTACACCATCATCTTTAAATCCATATTCAAAGCGCGGCAGTTTCAATGTTGCTTTTATTCTTGCGAGTTCCTCTTGTTGGATTGCTTCTGAAGCCGGAGACGTAGATTCATTATCTAAGGCATTTTTAAAAATATATTCAATCACAATGCTGGAATAGTCAATATCGCAGATATCCATTAACTGTCTTATTTTATTTACAATACTTGTAGCACTGCAATTCGTCTCAAGATAAAGACCTTCCGCAACTTCCTTCGGAGCTATCATTTCGGCAGAACCGCCAGCGTCAGCCAAATCTATTCTTCCGTGCTTTCCTATATTTTTTCCTACCAAAGCGAAAATTTTATCACTATAGTCTTTAAACAGGTATTTGACAACCTGCACATATAGTAAATTCCATTTTTTAACAACACACTTGTTGGAAAAATACGTTAAGGAAACAGGTCGTGTGTATGCATAATCTATTTTATCCTTAAAAGATACAATCTGTGCCTTATCACTCTGTTCCTCTGAAGCAGTTTCTTCACCTTCCGTATCTTTATGTTCGAGAAAATCTTTATACGCAGATAGTCCTTTAATCACAGCTGATCGGGTTCTTTTGGAATGTAATCTTATCCCTTTAGAATTTTTGATATCATCTATTAAAATCAATATATTATCCGGATCTTCAATTTCCATTATCCTGTAATTAATAACTTTATTTTTATGTAGCAGAACATCTATCATGCCCAAGGTTGACATAGTAGAAGATACTGCTTCTCCAAAATCAGCACTTTCAAGCCATTTTTGAAAGTTTACTTTGTTATCGTTAGAAGCTGCTGACATCACTTTCGCCTCCTGCAACAATTTATCGAATGAATTCCTATCATTTTTATATTTCCATACAATATCAAAATACCATCCGCGCGTAACATACAGGCCAGATTTGCCTTCGGTATAAGCATATTCCAGACAGTTCATTTGCAAAGAAATTCCATTTTCGTTTCGGAATTTGTCATCAATTTCTATTCTTCGTGCTTTTGCTAAATTTCTAAGTTGTAATGAGACTTCAGATATTGTTTGTTTCCTTTCGATTTTATGATTTAGAACATCTATCAGAGCCTTGAGCAGAATAGCCTCTTCGTGTTCGTCCAAAAGTATTCTTGTTGCCATGCCATTCTGCCTCCTTTCCGAGTAGATTTTACACTATTGCTTGTCTCATAATATGTACTTCAAAGGCTCTTTGAATCTTCTGGATTGTCCGGCAGTGTCTCCATGATATCATTAATACTGCAGTCAAGTGCTTCGCAGATGCGAAGTAATACATCTGTCGTGATGTTTTCTCCTTTGCCAAGCTTGGCAATGGAAGCTGTGCTGATGCCGCTCTTTTCCCGCAGGTCTTTTTTATTCATTCCTTTGTCAATTAGCATTTTCCATAAGGGGTTATAGCTGATTCGCATTTGTTTGCCTCCGACTTCACATATCCTTTAATTCTGTTTCTCCGTCTCCGATATATTCTTTTCTTACCCAATACCAGCCGAAGAGTATCCACCGTTGCCATAAAGTTCAATGACGGTGGTATCGGTTACTGTTTTCTTTGTAAAATCTGTAAATGTTTCCTTCTTATCGAAAAAGATAAAATTTGTTTTTTACTTTGCAAATATAGCTGCATGATCTTGTCAATCGGCAGGTCTCCTATATTCTTGAAGATCGGCGAGTCGTGCATCAGATAAGGAAGAGCCATATTATTTAGTATGCTGAGGTTGAAAATGATCAGATTTTTGTGATTTTCCCCAGTGCCTGTGTTCCACTTGCAGCCAAATGTATAGGACGGCTTTCTTGTCTTTGTTTCTCCAAAGCGAATTTCCACGCACACTGAGTGATTTCTTTTCAAGTTCCTTGATCACGGTCAGAAACTTTGGTAGGAGACTCTCATTATAGGAAAACAGCTTATTCGGAAATAGTATCGAATCCCCACATTTCAGTACGCGATTACTATCTCGCAGGCATGAGTATCCTTATTGGTTGCTTCCTGCAACCACTTGATCATTGATTTATAAATTTCTATCTGGGAATATCCCTTGTCTATCAGATTAAGGTGATTCAACCTGGTGACAAAAGGTTCAAATCTTTGCTCGCCCTTACGATGAAGCTCCTGCAGCGTGTCGTGGACATCAGGATAATACAGATTAACCCACACCTTTATCTGCGCCAGCAGATCTGGGGTGTTGCTACTGATATTCAGTTTCAAAAGTACAGGTTCATAATTTAAATCGACATCCAGTAGATACGGAAGATCAGGAATTTTTATCAGAACACGTCTGACATTTTCTACGACTTTCTGCTGAGATACGATTTTCTGCCTGTCAACCATATCTGTAAAGTGCTTCTTGATCTCCTTCATGTTAGCGATCATTTCTGCATCAGCAACCAGTCTGTACCTCTTGGCACAGTACGGACACATAGCAATCAGGTTTTCTTCGCCATCCACGAGCTGAACAGGATCAATGAAAACGATCTCGTAATCTGGAGCAATCTGCCCGGTTACTCTGATAAAGAGTGAATTTGTGCATCCATCGCTCGGACAAACGCTCTGTTTCTCCGCAACAAGCGATACTCCGTATTTTTATTTATAACCTTCATTTTTTTCTTAGCGTCAGAGGACTTTTTATTTTTTCTTTGCGGAATTCTTAATGATGGTCTGGAAGCGTGCGCCAAATACTTTTTCATAGTTGTCCTTGCTTATTGTTGGACACGTAGCCTTCATTGTATTGCAAAGGCTGTCTATTGAGTCATCTGCATCAAGATACAATGTTCCTACAAACGCTTTTTTGTCCAGCAACTTGGAAATCTTCTTTGCAAGTTTGGTGATGTTGTTATCGCCGTAGTAATACGCCTTAAAGGCACGGGGCAGAGTGTCTTCCACCGGTTCATCGAAATCTTCATCCATATCCTTTAGGTAAATCCCCTGAAACAATGCCTTCGTAAACTCCTCTGGCGAACGTCTTTCCATGAAATAGACAGCGAGAGCCTATGCGAATATGGAGAACTCAGTCTCTTTCAAAATTGGCATCTCCTTCTGTCTGTCATGAAACATGTACAAGCATGTCCAACTATGTACTGCGAGGAACTGTAAAAAACGTCTTTCGGATATACTTTTAATCAAGAATACGGGCAGGTGTTGACACGGTTAAATTAATTATGATTATATCATACAATTGTTCAGATGTCAATTAAAAGTTTATGAACGTGAATCTATAATTAGCGTTTCAAAAGCAAAGTTTTAAGTTGCTTTGTCTCGTCTCTGGTTACTCTTAACAAGTCATGAGCACGGCAAAGGGTGCGCTAACGGAAAATTTTGTGTTACAGCAGATAAAATCGCTTTACGACACCGAGCCTAAATACTTTGCGCCCACCCCTGCAAGCGAGATTGATTTTATTGTCCAGGACGGAACGAGCATTGTTCCGATTGAAGTAAAGGCAGAGGAAAGCGTAACTTCCGCAAGCTTTAAGAATTATCTGAAAGAATACAAGCCTGAAAAGGCTGTGCGGTTTTCAAAGTTGGGTTATGAGATCAACGACAGCTTTGTTAATATTCCGTTGTATCTTGCCGGGAAAATACGGGATATGACGGAGTGATTCAGCGTACCGAGAATATGTATTTTTAGAAATATAATATAATTACAGCCAACAGCAAACCCGCCGCAGACCGTTAATTTTCAGTCTGCGGCGGGTTTTTTATTTTATGTACAGCCTATTCGCAATCTCAAGCATCATTATGCAGTAATCAAGCTCTGTTTTCAATGTTGTCAGTAACGTGTCGCCCTCGCGAATCCTCATAGTACGTCTAATTTCCTTGGGAATAACAACTCTTCCCAAATCGTCGATTCTTCTAACAATACCTGTAGCTTTCATTTATATTTTTTCCTCCATTAAATACTTTTTTACTGCCTTTATGCAGTTTATTTCGAATATAATGTAGTATCTGTAAAAAATGTGGAAATATTCAAAGAAAACAGACAATAAAAATCTGTGTAGCTTCTGTCTCTTA